>OLRJ01000461.1_pt1 | contig 41892 bp, 33 predicted proteins | sample 1672741 | NCBI WGS metagenome assembly OLRJ01 (sample SAMEA3136719, study PRJEB25190) | human gut metagenome | biome: human gut; feature: human-associated habitat; material: faeces | place: Austria | collected 2013 | reverse complement strand
CCTCCTTATTTAGTTTTCATTGTACAAATACAACAATACAAGTTTAGCTGTTTTTGATAATTATGTCAAGTTTTTCTACCTAAAAAGAGTAGTTTAATTTTGTTTTGGGATGGTCCGGGAGTCCCTCATGGGAGAGATGTATAATCTTAATGTAAAAATAAACTATAGTATATTGACGCTTCTGAAAGATACAGACAACAGATTTCACGAATAGTGCTGGCTTCCTAATTCGATGCATGCGCTTATTTGCTGTCATTCGGGCAGAACTCACACCTTCGGTGTTCAGACATTGCCCTCGGTGACAGCAGCTAGCCTGCATCTCATTGACGGAATCTGCGCAGGTATTCGCTCAATTCTGTTGTCCTGATCTTTCGGGAAGCTGATAATCATATACTTATTTTGTTTGAATCTTATATTAAGATTCATCTGCTCTCTCATGTATCCCGGAATGGGCGATGGAGTGGCTGGTATGGGGAAGGATAGTTTACATAAAAATCAGCGTAAGTATTTCTGTCTTAATTTTATAAGCCGGATAAGGTTCTCATTACCAGGTCTACATCTTTATTTTCCAGTTCCTGTATAATATGCAGGTATGTTTTCTGCGTTGTAGTCATACTTGCATGTCCCAGTCTGCGGGCAACGCTGGCAATGGAAACTCCTGCAAACAACAGCAACGATGCATGTGTATGTCTGAGGCCATGGATTGAAATTTCTGAAATTGCACAATTCTTGCAATGCCTTGTAAGTACATCGTTTACAGTAGAATTATATATTTTCACTCAATGTCTTTGGCTACGGTATCAACAACATCACCATTCCCGGCTGATCCCCATCTCATCCAGCACAGCGGTAATGTCACCCATTCGGAAGCCGCGACGCTGAAGGTATCCGTAAAGGCGACGCATTGCTTTGTCATCCAGGGTATCGCCAGGGCTGCATTTCTTCTCTATGGCGGTCCGGAGAAGGCTGGTCTCGTCCGGTTCTTCCAGGTCGCTGGCTTCTTCCCAGGCTTCAGATGCCACATCCCGGCTGATTCCCTTCTGCAAAAGCTCCTGAAAAATCTTCTGTCTGCTCTTGCTGTGGATGCGATAAAGGATGTAATTCAGGGCGTATCTGTAGTCATTCACATAACCATAATCTTTCACATAGGCAACTGCGTCCTCTGCTGCCGCTTCTGAGAAGCCGCCCTGTATCAGTCGCTCCTGCAAACCTTTTTCTGTACGGTCCATATGTTCAAGAAGCCGCAGGGCTTTCCTGCGGGCTTCTCTCTGTTCGTTATAATTCAGTGTCATAATTGATTATTCCAGTTCTTCTGTGTCTTCAGAAAGAGCAGATGCCTCTGTGGTCTCCTGTGCTGCTCCTGCTTCTTCAGGAAGAAGATGATAATGAATTCGTACTTTACGTTCAATCTCCTGGCATACCTCAGGATGCTCTTTCAGGAATACCTTTACATTCTCCCGACCCTGTCCGATACGGTCACCGTTGTAAGAGTACCATGCACCACTCTTATTTACTACATCACAGTCTGCTGCCAGATCAAGGATCTCTCCTTCTCTGGAAATACCGGTACCAAACATAATATCAAATTCTGCCTGTTTGAAAGGCGGAGCAACTTTATTCTTCACTACTTTGACCTTGGTATGGTTACCAACCATCTCTCCACCCTGTTTCAGGGTCTCTGTTCGTCTTACATCCAGACGTACAGACGCATAGAACTTCAGGGCACGTCCACCAGTAGTCGTCTCCGGGTTACCAAACATAACTCCAACTTTCTCACGAAGCTGGTTGATAAAGATTACCACGCAGTTGGATCTGCTGATAGCTGCGGTAAGCTTCCTTAAAGCCTGTGACATCAGTCTGGCATGAAGACCAACATGACTGTCCCCCATATCTCCTTCTATCTCAGCCTTGGGAACCAGTGCTGCAACAGAGTCCACGATCACGATATCCACTGCACCGGAACGTACCATAGTCTCTGTAATCTCCAGTGCCTGCTCTCCATTATCCGGCTGAGAAATATAAAGATTATCAATATCTACACCAATATTCTTGGCATATACAGGATCCAGAGCATGCTCAGCATCGATAAATCCTGCAATACCGCCTCTTTTCTGTACCTCTGATACCATGTGAAGGGCTACGGTAGTCTTACCACTGGATTCAGGTCCGTAGATCTCAATAATACGTCCCTTGGGAACGCCGCCTACTCCCAGTGCAATATCCAGTCCCAGAGAGCCTGTAGGGATCGCCTCAACCTGCATATGGGAACTGGAATCTCCAAGCTTCATAACGGAACCCTTGCCGTATTGTTTCTCAATATGTCCTAAAGCAGCTTCCAGTGCTTTCTGTTTCTCTTCATTGATCATATCCATGATTCTCCTTATTATGTATTCTTGATCTTTTCCAAACCTATGTTCGTGTTTTCTAGTTATATGCTATTATAAAATGTCCCCAAAGTCAAGAAAAACTTTTCGTCTTTTTTCTTCTGTTTTCGCAGAAAAGGACACCACCTTTCTCAGGCAGTGTCCCCAGGGTTAACGCTCTTATCTTACAGGATCTTTTATTTTAAGCCAGGAAGAATCCGCTGAATTCCCGGCTCTGATATTCAGGCTTTATTCTCCGATCAGCCAGTTGTACATTTCTTCGTACTGTTTTGCTGAATGACCCCAAGAGAAATCTGCTGCCATGGCTCTGTCAACCATCTTGTTCCATTCACGTTTGTTGTCATAGAATACCCGTTCTGCATTACGGACAGTTGCAAGCATTTCATGAGCATTGTAGTTGATAAAGCTGAAGCCTGTACCTGTACCTTCAAACTCATTGTATGGCTCTACAGTGTCTTTCAGGCCACCTGTCTCACGAACAATCGGTAATGTACCATAACGAAGGCTCATCAGCTGGCTGAGACCACATGGTTCAAAGAGTGACGGCATAAGGAATGCATCAGATGCAGCATAAATACGGTGAGACAGTGGCTCATCATAGTAGATCTGCGCAGATACCTTGCCGTGATATTTCCAGTCGAAATGACGGAACATATTCTCGTATCTTTCCTCCCCTGTTCCAAGTACTACGATCTGTACTGCATCCTGGCAGAGTTCGTCCATAATATATGCAATCAGGTCAAAACCCTTCTGGTCTGTAAGACGGGAAACAATACCGATAAGCATTGCCTTCGGATCTTCATTCAGACCAAGATCTCTCTGAAGCTGAAGTTTGTTTTTGACTTTTTCTTTGCGGAATGTCTTGGCATTGTAATTCTGTGTGATGCATTTGTCTGTTTCGGGATTAAATACGTCGTAGTCAATTCCGTTGACAATCCCTCGCAGATCATGGGAACGCGCATTAAGAAGTCCGTCAAGACGTTCTCCGTAGAACGGAGTCTTGATTTCTTCTGCATAAGTATTACTTACTGTAGTAACTGCATCTGCAAATACAATGCCACCCTTCAGGAAGTTTGCATCTTTGTATGCTTCCAGCTTATCCGGTGCAAAATAATAATCAGACAGACCAGTGATACCCTGTACAGTCTTCACATCCCAGACACCCTGGAATTTCAGGTTGTGAATGGTCATAACTGTCTTGATTCCCCAGAAAAATTCGTTCTGCTGGAAAGAATCGTGAAGATAAACAGGTACAAGACCTGTCTGCCAGTCATGACAGTGAATAACGTCCGGTCTGAATCCGATCACCGGAAGTACGGAAAGTACAGCCTTGGAGAAAAATGCGAATTTCTCCAGATCCCATGGTGCACTGTCATATGGTTTTGGTCCGCTGAAATAATATTCATTATCAATAAAGTAGAACTGTATTCCGTCATACTCCATATGCATAATTCCAACATAGCAGTTCTTGTATCCCAGATCCATGTAAAAATGAGTAATATACTCCATTTTGTCCTTCCATTCCTGTTTCATACAGGCATATTTCGGAAGGATCACACGAACATCAAAATAACGTTTATCGAAACATTTCGGGAGTGCTCCGGCTACATCGGCCAGACCGCCTGTTTTAATAAATGGTACTGCTTCGGATGTTGCAAATAAAATCTTTTTCATCTGTAGATACCCCTCCTTGGTCACTTTGCTTTAACCTTCACAGATTTGATATTCTGTATTGGCTCTTTTGTACATTATAACCTAAAAAACATCTATTGGAAAGAGTGTTTTTTATGTTCCAGACGAATCTTATCAGCTATCAGTGCAATAAACTCTGAATTGGTAGGTTTGCCTTTTCCAGTGCTGACTGTATAGCCGAATAAGGCATCAAGGGTATCCATTTTACCCCGGCTCCATGCCACTTCTATAGCATGACGGATAGCCCGTTCTACTCTGCTGGGCGTGGTCTGATGCTTCTTCGCAATGGTAGGATACAAAATCTTTGTAATGGAATTCAGCATTTCCACATCACTTACTGCAAGGATGATCGCATCTCTGAGATACTGATATCCCTTAATATGCGCCGGTACTCCAATTTCATGGATAATGTTGGTTACATCTGCTTCCAGATCATGTTTTCCATAGGAAACTGGTTCTTCTCTGAGAGTCTGGTATACCGGTTCTTTCATAGTCCTTCTGTCACCATTGTGTCTTATGTGTTTGATACGGTTCAGAAGTATCTCATGATCAAAGGGCTTCAGCATATAATAATCTGCACCCAGGTTGAAGGCATCTTCTGTGATTCTCTCCTGGCCTACAGCAGAAACAACGATAAATGCAGGTGTTTTCTTTAATTTGTCGTCATGTCCACACCGTTCCATTACTGTCAGTCCATCCATCTTTGGCATAATAATATCCAGAACTACCACATCCGGTTCTTTTTCCCTGATAATGGTACATATTTCTTCTCCGTTGTGTGCTTTTCCCACCAGTGTAAGGTCATTATCTTCTTCAATCATACGCCCAAGTATCTCTACCATTTTGTCGTTATCGTCTGCTATCGCCACATTTAATTTTTCCATGAAACCAGTCTCCTCCTAACCGGCTTTTTCAGCCATGTATCCACAAAAATCTGTTTCTGTTGTTTGCTGCAACAAAGATATTATAGAGGATTGCTCCTTGCGAAATCAAGCCGAAACAGGGAGAATGGACGGATTTTCGTTCGCTTAAAATCGAGGTTTTATGCGGTTTTCTGACTATATCAAACACAATATTCGTTCTTTCGTTTCCTTTCGCCATCTACATTTTTCTACAGATATTTCTCATTGATTTTTTTCATTTTCCAACATAGTTTCTGCAAAAATCCCATACCCGGTAGCTGCATCCTGAACGAATACATGGGTTACTGCACCCACAAATTTTCCATTCTGTATTACAGGACTTCCAGACATTCCCTGGACAATACCGCCGGTAATATCCAGAAGAGCCGGATCCGTTATATGGATCACAAAACTTTTGTTGCTGTCTTCATGATTCATGTCGATTTTGGTAATTTCAGCCTCATATTCCTTTACAGTACCATCTACACAGCAGAGAATGGATGCAGGTCCTGTCTCCAGTTCCTGTTTATAGGCCATCTCCATTTTCTGAAGACTCACAGCTGAAGTTGACCCATAATAAATTCCGTAGATTCCTTTTTCGCTGTTCTGACTGACAGAGCCGATGACTTTCCCTGGTTCGTATCGAATCAGTCCCGCCAATTCTCCTGGATTTCCGCTGGTTCCTTTCTGTATTCCAAGAATTTCAGCCTGATAAAGTCTGCCCTGTCCGACCTTAAGAAGACTGCCCGTATCCATATCACTGATTCCATGTCCCAGTGCTCCAAATCTGCCATTTTTATCCACATAGGTAAGGGTTCCGATGCCCTGGGTATCATCTCGTACCCAGATTCCCAGACGATATTTTCCTTCGATATCTTTTACCGGCGTCAGGGAAACCGGAATATTTTCTCCGTCTCTCACCACTCCCAGTATCACATTCTGTTCTTTCAGTTCTGTAAGATCTTTTATGAGATCTTTTTTGTTTCGGACTTCCTGCTGATTAAAAGTCACAATATAGTCTCCTGGTTTTACTATATCTCTGGCTGGTTCTTCTTTTGTACCTTCTTCCGACATGATTTCTCCTGTATCTATGATCATCACACCTTCTGTTTCCATGTAAATACCTACTGTATTACCGCTGACATACACAGAAGTACTTTCTCCAGGAAGAACTTTTACCTCTTTAAATGGAACCACACCCAGAAGTTTCAGAGGCAGAAGATAACTGCCATCACTGGATACGGTAATTGCATTTTCCACTGTAACCAGCGGATAATTCAGTACTTTTTCCACCTGTTTTTCCTGCCCTCTGTACATATGGATCTCATCTGGTATCTTGCGGTCCAGATATCTGTATCCCAGCCACAGTGCTGCCAGAAGATCCAGTACAAGACAGCATAAAACAAAAGCTCTGTATCGTTTCTTTATCTCCATTTCACCACACCCTTCTTTTGTAAAGTATCGTAACTGTTCTACTGAATAATTACAAAGTAAAAGAGAGGTAATCCTCTCAGATCATCCTCTCTTATTATCTGTAAATTCATTTATTTCAGTCTTGCATTTTTATGTACCTGTGCCAATTCTTTCATTTCTCTGGCGTTCTGAAGAACAGCCTCTGTGATCTCAGCTCCACCCAGAAGTCTTGCCAGTTCTCTGACAGATTCTTCCTTGTCCAGCGGATGGATCTCTGTTATGGTTTCGGTACCTTTCTGGTGTTTTTCGATTTCAAAATGGATATCTGCCATTGCTGCGATCTGAGGCAGATGTGTGATACAGAGTACCTGATGGCAGCCACCGATCACAGCCATCTTTTCGGATACTTTCTGTGCAGTCCTTCCACTGATTCCTGTGTCAATTTCGTCAAAGATCAGCGTCTCGATCTGGTCTCTGTCCGCCAGAATTGCTTTCAGTGCCAGCATAATTCTTGAAAGTTCACCACCGGATACGATTTTGCCCAGTGGTTTCAGAGATTCACCGGGATTGGTAGAAATCTCATATTCGATATCGTCATATCCATTAGGTGAATACTCTTTCTGATCACGGAATGCAATACGAAATTCCACATCCAGAAAATTAAGATCTTTCAGACCTTCTATGATTTTTTCTGTAAGTGCTGTACTATATTGTTTCCGGACTTTGGAAAGTTCATGTGAAATTCTGTCCAGTTTCTGACGACTTTTTTCTACCTGTGCAAGAGCATTCTGGTAGCATTCTTCATATCTGTTAAGTTTATCCAGTTTTTGCTGCTGCACCTCTCCATACTTCCGGATTTCTTCAATGCTCTGTCCATATTTTGCTTTCAGGCCATTGATCAGATCCAGTCTTTTTTCGGTTTCGTAAAAAGTCTCGTCGTCAAAACTCATCTCTTCCACGTAGGATGAAACTTCTCTGTTAAAATCATTAAGAAGTCCGTCGATCTCCTGAAGAGTTCCTGCAAGACTTTCCAGCTGTGGATCAAATTCCGTGATCCTGGTAAATTCCCGATAGGCAGATCCTACAGATTCTCCTGCCCCCTGACCGGAATCATACCCGGTAAGACTGTGTACTGCCTGCATGGTATCCAGAATCTTTTTGCCATTGTCCAGTTTCCTGTACAGGCTTTCCAGTTCCTCGTCCTCACCGTTTTTCAGGTCAGCACTTTCGATTTCTTTGATCTCAAATTCCAGAAAAGCACGTTCTCTGTTTCTCTGCTCTTCATCCATGTCCAGACTTTTCAGCTCACGAAGACAGTTTCTGTACTCTCCGTAAGCCTCTCTGACTTTCTCTTTCAGCGGATCGATCTCGGATTTGCCATAGGAATCCAGAATCTCCAGCTGCTTATCCTGATAAAGAAGAGACTGGTGTTCGTGCTGGCCATGAATATCCAGAAGGCAGGATGCCGCTGCTTTCATCTGGGATACAGTACAGGTCTCTCCATTGATCTTGCTAATACTTCTGCCATCTAGGATCTTGCGGGTGAGAAGTACCTGACCATCTTCCAGCTGGATTCCCAGATTAAGAAGAGTTTCTTCTGCATGTTTGTTTTCTACCTGAAAGAGAAGCTCCACAAGTGCATAGGAGGCTCCGGAACGTATCATATCTCTGGCACTTCTGCTGCCAAGTATCAGCTGCATGGAGCCAAGAAGGATGGATTTACCTGCTCCAGTTTCACCTGTGAGGATATTCAGCCCCGATCCGAATTCCACCTCAATGTCTTCGATAAGTGCCAGATTTTTTACATGAAGATGAACTAACATAATTTAACGATTCCTTTCAGCTTGTCAGCTGCTGTTTTTGCCTGCTCCACATCTCTGGACACACACATTACTGTATCATCACCGGCAATACAGCCCAGGATTTCTTTCCAGTTCAGTGCATCCAGTGCTGCTGCCACTCCCATTGCCATACCCGGTACTGTCCGGATAACGATCATATTCTGACCTATATCAATGGAGGTAAGTGCATCATGAAGCACTCTTGTATATTTGTCCCCCAGCTCCTGTGATGCACTGTTCAGGATCGCATAATGGGACTTGCCATCTTTTCCTGCAACCTTGGTCATCTTCAGAGCTCTTATATCTCTGGAAACGGTAGCCTGAGTTACTTTGAACCCGGCTTCATTCAGTCTCGCTGCCAGTTCCTCCTGTGTATCAATATCATACTGCTGAATCAGTTCTATAATTTTTTCATGTCTTGCAACCTTCAAAATACATCCTCCATTGTGCCAGTATACTGATCCTTACATGCTGCACACTCAGTGATCACGCATTTTCTGCCGCAGCACCTCCACAAAACTCACATGGTTCAGTTTCAGTATCCGGCTGCTGACAGAAGCCTTCTGAATGACGATACGGTCCCCTGTTACCATAGGGATCACTGTATCTCCGTCAAAAGAGGCCAGACCATTCTCCATGTCCTCATGTCTGCCTTCCCCAAGTTCTACTGTGATCACATCTTCTGCCGGAAAAATAATACTTCTGGTATTCAGAGTATGAGGTGCAATAGGTGTCATAAGTGTCATTGCTCCATTGGGTGAAACAATAGGTCCCCCACAGGACAGGCTGTATCCTGTAGATCCTGTTGGGGTGGAAATGATAATACCATCTGCGTTGTAGGAATTCAGATATACGTCGTTTACATAATTCTTGAAACGAACCACTCGAAGTGCTCCCTCTCTGCAGATCACAATATCGTTCAGTGCCACATCTCTCCCTATGACTTTATCACCACGATAGACCGTTCCTGTAAGCATCATTCTCTCTTCAATCTCATAATCATCTTCCATAAGCTGATCCAGTGCAGAATATACGGAATGCTTGTCTACTTCTGCCAGAAATCCCAGTGTTCCCAGATTGATTCCCAGCATGGGTATTTCTCTGTATACCACATCTCTGGATGCCTGCAGAAGTGTTCCGTCTCCTCCCAGAACCAGAAGGCACTCTGTTCCCTCCGGTATCAGATCCGGATCTGTATAATGATATGCTCCTTCTTTTTTACGTTCTGCCTGCTGAACCGGACATTCCCTGCCATGTTCCTTCAGGTAAGATACAATTTGATTGGTAAACTGAAGATTCTGATCTTTGGCACAGTTTGTTATAATATAAAATTTATCCATATCTGTCTGCCTTCCTCAGTCCAGCTGCTGATGGGCTTCCTTTACTACAGTTTCCGGATCTTTGGAAAGACAGGATTGTACTTCTGCCCCTTCTGGTTTTTTTTGAAGGTGAAGCAGATATTCAATATTTCCTTCCGGTCCTTTGATGGGAGAAAAGGAAAGATGCTCCGGCTCCAGTGCAATGCTCATTGCATAATCCATGACTTTCTCGATAACTTCCAGGTGAACAGCAGGATCACGTACAACGCCTTTCTTGCCAACTTTTTCTCTGCCTGCCTCAAACTGGGGTTTGATGAGACAGACAATCTCCCCTTCTTCTGTCAGAAGATTCCTTACTGGAAGAAGTACCTTGGTAAGGGAAATAAAAGATACATCAATAGAAGAAAAATCTGCCGGTTCTTCCAGGTTTTCCGGTACTACATAACGGATATTGGTTTTTTCCATACAGACAACTCTGGGATCATTACGAAGTCCCCAGTCCAGCTGACCATATCCTACATCTATGGAGTATACTTTGGTAGCTCCGTTCTGAAGCATACAATCTGTAAATCCACCGGTAGATGCTCCTACATCCATACAGACTTTGTCTGTAAGGGAAACTCCAAAATTATTCATGGCTTTCTCCAGTTTCAGCCCGCCTCTGCTTACATAGGGAAGTGTATTTCCACGTACTTCAATCTTTACAGTCTCCTGAAACATGGTTCCTGCTTTATCTTCTTTCTGTCCGTCCACATATACCTCTCCGGACATGATATATGCTTTTGCTTTTTCTCTGGAAGGTGCCAGTGCACGTTCCACCATCAAAAGATCCAGTCTCTTTTTCATTTCTGTTCCTCGTATTCTTCTATCGCACTCAGAATATCTGGTGCTGACAGACCTATTTTGGCACGAAGACTTTCTACATCTCCATGCTCTACAAAACGGTTCCAGACAGCCAGAGGCAATACTCTGACTTCCGGATGACAGGCTTCCATATAAGCTGCCACATGTTCTCCAAATCCACCATTTTTGACATTTTCTTCTACCGTTACAAAAAGTTTATGATCGGCTGCCAGCTCATCCAGCAACGCTGTATCCAATGGTTTGATAAATCTGGCGTTGACAAAGGTGGGATTTTCCCCTCTGGCTTTCATTTCTTTATAAACCTGATCACAGACAGCTGTCATACTGCCTGCTGAAAGAATCGTTGTGTCTTTTCCCCGGAAAAGGACTTCGCTCCTACCATACTCTACCGGTGTGGCAAACTCTTTCCGTCCCTGCCATGCACTTCCTCTTGGATAGCGGATGGCAACCGGTCCCTTTGCTTCCACAGCGAACTCCAGCATCTGTGCCAGTTCCCACTGATTCTTTGGTGCCATAACCGTCATATTGGGCATCATGGTCATATAAGACAGGTCAAAACATCCCTGATGGGTCTCTCCATCTGCGCCTACCAGCCCGGCCCGGTCTATTGCAAAGATCACATGAAGATTCTGCATACATACATCATGAAGTATCTGGTCTACAGCTCTCTGGAGAAATGAAGAATAAATGGCAACTACCGGTATTATTCCTCCCAGGGCCAGACCTGCTGCAAAAGATACTGCATGTTCCTCTGCAATTCCCACATCAAAAAGGCGATCCGGGAATTCGTTCTCGAATTTCTTAAGGCCTGTGCCTTCTTTCATGGCAGCTGTGATCCCTACCAGCCTGGGATGAGTTCTTCCAAGCTTTACCATAGTATCTGCAAAAACATCTGTATAGGTTGGTACTGTCTTTACAGAAAGCTGCTTGCCTGTACTGATATCAAAAGGTCCTGTTCCATGAAACCTGTCCGGATGTCTTCTTGCCGGTTCGTATCCTCTGCCCTTCTCTGTAAGCACATGGACGATCACCGGTCCTTCAACTCTTTTCGCCTCGTTAAAGAGCTTCATCATCTGACGCATATTGTGTCCGTCCACAGGTCCCAGATAAGTAAGTCCCATATTCTCAAAAAGCATTCCGGGAATGATCAGCTGTTTGATACCGCTCTTGGTCTTGCGCATGGTATCCACCAGAGCTGTACCTACTCTGGGAACTTTCTTGAGAGTCTTGGTAACGCCCAGTTTCATTCCTGTATATACTTCAGCTGTACGAAGCGCACTTAAATAAGAGGACATTCCTCCTACGTTTTTGGAAATAGACATATTGTTGTCATTCAGTACAATAATGAAATTAGTCTTAAGTTCTGCTGCATTATTCAGTGCTTCATAAGCCATTCCGCCAGTCAGTGCCCCATCTCCGATCACAGACACCACATGATATTTCTGCCCCTGCAGATCTCTGGCTCTTACATAGCCCAAACCTGCGGAAATAGAATTGGAACTGTGTCCTGCATCAAACGCATCACAGTCACTTTCGCTTCTTTTGGGGAATCCACTCATACCACCTTCTTTGCGAAGATTCTTGAATCCGTCTTTTCTTCCTGTAAGAATCTTGTGTGTATACGCCTGGTGCCCTACATCCCAGACGATCTTGTCCTGCGGAAGTTCCAGTACATTATGAAGTGCCAGTGTCAGTTCCACAACTCCCAGATTAGAGGCAAGGTGTCCGCCTGTATGGCTGACGGATTCTATCAGAAACTGTCTGATTTCTTCGGCAAGCTGTGGAAAATCTGCTAAGGCTATTTTGTGAATATCGTTGGGCTTATTGATTTTTTCCAGCATCCTTCGTATCCTTCTTTCACTTCCTGCGGCTGGCCATTTCCAAGATCAGCTCATTCAGGAATTCGTTTTTGTAATTCAGATTATTCAGTGCTTTCAAAGCATTTTCGGAAAGTGTCTTTACCTGCCTGGACGCTTCTTCTACGCCAAAAAGAGTCACATAAGTGACTTTATTGTTCTTTTCATCACTGTGTACAGGCTTGCCCAGTTCCTGACTGGTACTGGTCACATCCAGAATATCGTCCTGGATCTGAAAAGCCAGTCCGATATCAGACGCTGCCTTCTCCACCAATGCAGTCTCTTCTTTATCTGCACCTGCAAGAACAGCCCCGCACATCATAGAAGCTTCTATCAATGCCGAGGTTTTGTGTTTGTATATATAGTCCAGCATTTCTCTGGTAATGGGCTTACCATCATTCTCCACGTCTACACTCTGTCCGCCCAGCATACCATAAAGCCCTGTTTTGGATGACATGATCCTCAGAGCCTCTGCTACCTTTTCTTTGTCAGAAGTCATCCCAAATGCCTGAAACATGGTCTCATAAGCATAATTCAGAAGTGCCACTCCACTCAGAACACCCATGGCTTCTCCGTATACTTTGTGGGTGGTAAGACGTCCTCTTCTGTAATCGTCATTATCAATAGCCGGAAGATCATCGTGGATCAGAGAATGTGTGTGGATCATCTCAATTCCTGCCATAAAAGGCTCTGCAAGAGCTTCCACTTCTCCAAAAAGACGGCTGGTCTCAAGAAGAAGCACCGGTCTCAGCCTCTTGCCGCCGGCACACATACTGTAATTCATTGCCTCTGCCATGGATCTGGCAAATCCTTCTTCTTTCGGCAGAAAACGACGGATCACGTCTTCTGCATAATCTGTTCTGATTTTTAGTTCGTTCTTAAAATTCATGCAATGTTCCATCTTCATCCATCTGGAGCATCTTTTTTTCTACTGTATCCAGTCTGCTGCTGCAGAATTTCAGAAGCTCCATTCCTTCTTTATAGAAACGAAAAGAGTCTTCCAGTGAAGTACTGCTGTCCTCCAGCTTCTGTGCCAGAGCTTCCAGTTCCTGAAAAGCCTCTTCGATTGTTTTTTCTTTTTCCGTATCCTGCATCTGTGATTCTGTCATATATTCCAGTTTTCCTTCCTGCTGTTTACAACTTCTGCCTCTATCACACCGTCTGTAACTGATATCTCAAGAAATTCCCCTTTCTGTACCTGACTGGTACTGGTAACCGCCTTACCTTCTCTGTCCGTTACAAAAGAATATCCCTGATTCAGTTTATTTAGTGGCGAAAGTCCCTTATATCTTTCCAGATAAAGACTCAGAGTATGCCTGTCTGTTTTTATTTTTTCTTTCATGGCACCCCTCAGTTCTTCCTCCAGATCTACAAGTCTCTGACGATTATCCCGAAGGCGTGTAGCCGGACTTAAATAGTCCATTTTCATCTGGTACTGCTTCAGGTAAGCTCTCAGGATATCCAGTTTGTTCTGCATACTTCTCTGTAATCTGTCCTGATAGTCCTGGCAGCTCCTGATGATCTGTCTGAAATCATCCACTGCCAGCTCTGCTGCTGCAGAAGGTGTAGGTGCACGCATGTCTGCCACAAAATCTGCAATGGTAAAATCTGTTTCATGTCCCACCGCTGAGATCACAGGTGTATTACATTCAAAGATCGCCCTGGCTACTTTTTCTTCATTAAAGGCCCAGAGATCCTCAATAGAACCACCACCTCTGCCCACAATGATCACATCCACGCCGGCCTGATCCAGCATTCGGATACCCTGGACAATACTGTCAGCAGCACCTTCGCCCTGAACCAGTGCGGGATAAAGAATAATCTGAAGATACGGATTCCGTCTCAGAGAAATATTGCGGATGTCCTGTACTGCAGCTCCTGCAGGTGCTGTCACTACACCCAGTCTGTGGATAAAATGTGGAATTGGCTGCTTGTACTCCTGGGCAAACATCCCCATCTCTTCAAGTTCTTCCTTCAACGCAAGAAAGCGTTCATAAAGGGCACCGGCTCCCTCCAGAGTGATTTCCCTGGCATAAAGCTGATAACGTCCGTCTCGTTCATACACATCTACAGAACCACCTGCAACTACCTTGTCTCCGTTTTTCATACGGAAGGCAAGTCCACGTCTCTGTCCTGCAAACATCACACAGGACAGAACACCGGTCTCATCCTTCAGCGAAAAATAGATGTGACCGCTTGGGTGATATTTACAGTTGGATACTTCCCCCTTGACGTATACCTTTTGCAGAACAAAATCCTGTGTGAACATATTTTTGACGTAACGGTTCACCTGCCCTACGGAATATATGTTTTTCATTTAATTGTTGCTTTCTTCGGAATCTGTCTTCTTTTCTTCAGTAGCAGCTTTCTTTGGATCCTTTTTGGATCGGATGATGATTTTGGCTGAATGTGTAGGACGATGTGGTTTCCTGGTTTCTTTGCCATCGTCTTTTTTGCCGCTGGCGATCTTGCCCAGAACACCGTTGACAAAAGAACCTGAATCATCTCCGCCAAATGACTTGGCAAGCTCTACTGCCTCGTTGATGGCTACTCCTGTAGGAATATCTTCATCAAATTTCATCTCGTATACTGCCAGACGCAGTGCTGTCAGATCCACACGATTCATACGAGTGGTCTTCCAGCCCCGGCTGAAATCATTCAGTACCTGATCGATCTCATCCAGATGTTCCAGGATATGGCTGTATTTTGCCTGCATTGCCTCCTGGTCTTTCTCGTCCAGCTCTCCAAGTCCTTCAAAATACATAGAAAGCTGCTGTGACATCTCTGTCTCTGTATTGAACTGTGTCATAAACAGCAGTTTAAAAATATGTTCTCTCTGTTCCCTTCTTCGCATAAGTCCTCCTATATAGAAAAAAGGAAAGGTTTACTTTCCTTTTTCGTTCTCCATATCAACGCCTGCGATGCGGATGTTTACATCTGCAACTTCCAGACCTGTCATATTCTCAATGGATGATTTTACCTTGTCCTGAACCTTCTTGCTCACTTCAAGGATGTTCTTGCCAAACTCGATGTTCAGGGTAAGATCCACAGATACCACACCTTCAAGGATCGTAACCTTTACGCCCTTTGAAAGGTTCTTTACTCCAAGTTTGCCAACCAGTTCATTGGTGATATTGCCACCCATGGAAGCAACACCTTCTACCTCTGTAGCCGCAAGTCCTGCGATCACAGTAACTACTTCATCGGCGATCTTTACTTCTCCAATACCACCTACATCCTGTAATTTATAAGTTGTTCTTTTTTCTGCCATTCCAAGTCCTCCCTGGGGATTCCCAATCTGTATTGTTGTTACTGTTCATGACCTTCACAGTAACGTATTGTTCTTTTAGCATTGTCTGCTGCTGTTCCTGTATGAATGCAGCCTGATTTCCTATGGATTTAGTATACCAAATATGCTGGCAAATTAAAAGTCTTTATTATTATTCCTTACTGAACTCTGTCAGTACCAGATCCGGGTTTCTGTCCTCTGTCATGCCCACACTCCATGCATTGACAAAGAGAAGCAGCGGATTACCCTTAAGGTCAGTAACTTTCTTCATATCTGAAGTTCCACTGATCTTCGCCACATCAATCTCTTCTTTGTTGGCGATCCAGCGGATATGTTCATATGGCAGGTTTTCCAGACGGATCTCTACATTATATTCATTCTCAAGACGATATTTCAGAACATCAAACTGCAGTACACCTACTACACCGACAATGATTTCTTCCATACCTGTATTAAACTCCTGGAAGATCTGGATAGCACCTTCCTGTGCGATCTGATTGATTCCCTTGACAAACTGTTTACGCTTCATGGTATCCAGCTGACGTACTCTTGCAAAATGTTCCGGTGCAAAAGTAGGAATTCCTTCAAATGCAAATTTCTTTCCAGGTGCACAGATAGTATCACCGATGGAAAAAATGCCTGGGTCAAAAACCCCGATAATATCGCCGGCAAAAGCCTCATCTACCACATGACGGGATTCTGCCATCATCTGCTGTGGCTGAAGAAGACGCATTTTTTTGTCGCCCTGTACATGATAAACTTCCTGAGAAGCATCAAATTTACCGGAGCAGATACGCATAAATGCGATTCTGTCTCTGTGAGCCTTGTTCATGTTGGCCTGGATCTTGAATACAAAAGCGGAAAAATCATCAGACATCGGATCAATCTCACCCTGATCTGACATTCTCGGAAGTGGTGATGTAGTCATCTTAAGAAAATGCTCCAGAAATGTCTCCACACCAAAGTTGGTCAGTGCAGAACCGAAAAATACAGGTGTCATATTTCCCTTACTTACCTGCTCCTGGTCAAAATCCACGCTGGCTCCATCCAGAAGTTCAATCTCTTCCATCAGCTGTTCTCTCTGATCCGGATCTACGATCTCATCCAGTCGTGGATCATCAATGTCGATCTCCTCGATGACTCCTTCTTTGGTTCCTTTCTGTGTATCAGAGAAAGTCAGGACTTTATGGGTATTTCTGTCATAGACACCTCTGAATTTCTTGCCGGAACCGATTGGCCAGTTAATGGGGCATGTGGCGATCCCCAGCTCTTTTTCGATTTCATCCAGAAGATCAAATGTATCATTGGCATCCCGGTCCATTTTGTTGATAAAGGTAAAAATCGGAATATGACGCATAACACAGACTTTGAAAAGCTTTCTGGTCTGTGCCTCTACACCTTTACTTCCGTCGATAACCATAACTGCTGAATCTGCTGCCATCAGGGTTCTGTAAGTATCCTCTGAGAAGTCCTGATGTCCTGGCGTATCCAGAATATTAATACAATAACCGTCATAATGAAACTGTAATACAGAAGAAGTTACGGAAATACCTCTTTCTTTCTCTATTTCCATCCAGTCTGACACTGCATGGCGGGCCGTTGCCTTTCCTTTAACACTTCCGGCCAGATTGATGGCCCCTCCATACAGCAGAAATTTCTCTGTCAGAGTGGTCTTACCTGCATCAGGATGAGAGATAATGGCAAAGGTTCTTCTTTTTTCTATTTCTTTCGCAAACTTAGACACGTCTGGCCTCCTGTTTATAATTATTCATTCCTATTTCTATACAACTTTTTATTCTAGTATATAGAATGCCACACTGTCAAGAAATTTATATATTGAAGTCAGTCTATTGAAGATTAATCATAGATTCCTTTTGTCTGAATTTCCGGTTCTGCTGAAGTTTCCTGATCTTCGCTGCTGTTTTCAGCATCTGTCTGTGTATCCTCACTGGCTGTATCAGAAGCCTCCTGGTCTTCTTCTGAAGTTTCTTCTGTTTTCTCACTCTGATTCAGTGGTGTGATCACAATGTTTTCCGGTGCAATTCCTGTTTTACGTTTTACGATATCTTCAATCTGTGCCCGCTTTGCATCTTCCAGATCTGTATCCGGTACAACCACATCTGCTGTTTCACCGGTCAGATTGACCACCACGTTCTCAAATCCTTTTGCTTCCAGAAGCATCTCTGCAGCAGCTTCTTTTTCTGCCACATCTGTCATGGATACCATGGTGTTCACTGCCTGCTGTTTCTGGTCATCGCCTACTTCTGTGTTATTGAGGATTTCCTGCAGGTCTGCCTTATTTTGAGAACGGACCTGTTCTCTGGAAAGTTTTGCCTGTGCTGCAAAATCAGATGCGGATGTAAGTACGGCTTCTCCCGGAGTACTGCTGACGTCTGTGCTGTCTCCGATACTGCCATCTGCCCCGTTCTCATCCAGAAGGGCTGTTTCATCTGACAGATCATATTCTACCTGATCCAGAATACTGCTGCTGTCTGTACTTGCCTCCTTGTCTTTGAATCCCAGATCCACATCTGCAAAATTCAGATACCCTGCAACTGCAATAAGGATTGCCAGAGATGTGATGATCACCTGATTCTTTTTCACGATTTTTTTCACTTTACTCTCCTCATTTCATTTTCATTATTTTAATTTTATGAGCGTCTACCTGAAATAATGCCATTACTGCCTGTTGAATATTCTGAACAGTGACCGGATCTCCTGCTCCTTCTGCTGCAATAAGTACTCCTGTAATTTCTGTCTCTTCTGACAGATAGAGACTTTTGTTTCCACCTGTCATAACCATGACTTTCACTTTTCCCACACCTTCTACACTTTCCAGCAGATCTGCAAGTTTCTGTTCCACCTGGGACTTTTCTACCTGACTGCCGGTATCCAGAATATTTTTCTGTACAGTAGTAGTTTCACTGGTATGCCTGGATACTGGCATTGCTGCCACTGTCAGAAGAAGTCCCAGAAGCAGCAGCAGTATCCATTGCTGTTTTCCCATTCCCCCCAGTAATGATCTGATACTTTTCTTTTCCGATCTCAAATTCCTGCCAGAGTGCATCTTCCAACCTCCTTTCCTGCTCCTCTGTTATGTTTTTTTGCAGACAGATCACCACTGACAGATTTTCTCCTTCTATATGTACGGTAACTTCTGCCTGTTTTATGCCTGTATTTTCCAGAATTTCAAGAATTCTTTTCTGTATCTCTTTTTCATATTCCCTGTTCAGATAAAACAGCTGCAGTTCCTGCCCCTGCTGCTGATCCAGTCTGGCAGTTTCTTTCTGGTATTCTTCTGAAAACGCCTCTGTGATCTGTGCTGTTTTTCCCATTATGGAAAAGACTGCGGTACACACCATGTAGATAAGAAGAAGTGCCATAAAATTCCGAACATAACGTTCATATTTCTTATTCGGTACCAGCTGAATCACTGAGGTAAAAATAATATAAAAAACTGCCAGATTCCGTACCAGTCCGGTAATCTCCTCTTTCATCCCTGCTCCTTTCTATGAAGCAATACCTGCCATCAGCACAAGAAACGCCAGCATACACAAAATCTCCGCTGTAAAAAGTATGCGTAAAAGAAGTACACAGCCTTCCCCCATAGTAGAAAAAGCTCCTACGATCCTCTTATCTGACACCGGCTGTGCCACTGCTGCCAGAAGCCGGTAGATAAAAGACAACAGTCCATAATGTATCACCGGTCCTGCACCAGCCAGCACAAAAGCCAGCAAGATCACTACCCCCAGACTGTTCCTTACCAGAACTGCACTGGTAACTACCAGCTCTGTTACCATGCTTACCGCATTTCCCACTGCCGGAAGTGAACCTGCTGCCTTGCCAAGCATCCCTCTTTTCAGGGAATCCATGACAGGTGCCACCAGATTCCGCACTACCTGAAGTCCCACAGCTGTTGCCAGAAAAGTTTTCTGTCCCCAGCTTATGGCTGTGTAGAGAAGTTCTGCCATTTTGTCCAGCATGTCCTCTCTGGAAAGGTGGTTTACCAGCTGGAGGATCACATAAAATCTTGCCCCAGGAAGAAGCAAATTCAGAAGACCCCACTGGATCATCCACACCAGTATCAACACCCCTTCATAAAAAACAGCCGCTGATGCAGCACCAGTGGAGGCAGATACTGTCACAAAATATGCCGGTGCCAGACCACGCATAAATTCTTTCATCCAGGTAACTGTTTTTTCCAGAGAAGCACTCATTCCGAAAAAGGAATCCATAAGGATCATGAATGTCATAAGGTACACCACATAAAAACTGATCTCCCCAATCTGTCCGTTATCAAAAATCTCTGCAAAATTGGCAAAAACAGCTGCCAGAAACATCAGGAACAGAAGTTTTATGATCTGCTCTTTCTCTTCTTCCATCCCTGAAAACAAAAAGCCATACAGAATCCTCTGTACCGCTTCTTTTGATATCTTTTCTTTTCCTGTCATAAAATCAGAGACAGCTTTTTTCAGGGAAAACGATTCTGTTCCCAGCATGTCATCCAGCATCTGCTGTACTTCACTAAGATCCAAATCTTCCAGAATTTCTGTAGCTGTATCCTGATCTGTGTTTTCTGTTTCGTCTATACTTTCTGTTTCTCCTGACGCCTTTTCTGTCTCTGACGTGGTTGTTCCGGATTCTGCCCCATGTACCTGTTTCGTTCCAGATAGAGTGACTACCGTAAAACTCAGTACTATTCCCATGAAAAAGAGCACTGATATCTTTCTTATTTTTCTTATGAAAAATTTTGATTTTTTCATGTGAGAAATTCCTGTATCATATTCAGAAGTGCCATCAGTACAGGCATACTTAAGACCATTACCGAAAGTTTACAGAACAGTTCAATCTGCGCTGCTGTAGACTGATGTCCTGCGTCCTTACAGATACCTGCTGAAAACTGTCCAATATAAGTTACGCCTATCATTTTTATCAGAGTTGCAAAATATTCCTGGCTTACAGGAAGCATGTCTTTCAGCTGGCTTACTGACTGAAAAAGGTATTCCAGTTTTCCTACAGCCAGTCCCAGAATCATGATGCCGATTCCCATAGTGATAAAACCTGCATATTCCGGTCCTGTACCTTTCAGCAAAAATCCCAGAACAACACCGCAGACTCCAAGAAGTGAAATTTTAATGATATCCATATCTGCTGCTCCTTACTGATATAAACAAATCATGATACCTGCGAATTGTTTCGTGCACTACACTCCTTTCATAAAACAAACAGTCTCTGAACACTTTCAAATAATTCATAAATATAGGGCACCACCCAGAACAAAACAATAAGAAGCCCGGAAAGGCTTACAAGAAATGCCTCTTCATCTCTTCCGCTGTGCTTCAGTATCTGTGAAAGAATGGAAACCAGAATCCCCACTGCTGCTATTTTGAATATGATACTGACTTCCACTTTGCTTCCTCCCCCATATCTGTCACCACAGAAGGATGACCATCAGAAAACCTCCCATAATTCCAAGAGTTCTGTATATTTTCTTTTTTGATGGAATTGTTGTATGAATTTCTTCAATATGTCTTTTCAGCTCTTCTTCATACAATTCCAGCTGCCGCACTTCAGTCTCCCTGTCCAGATATCCCATTCTGTTTCCAAGGGAACATATAAACTTCTGTTCTTCTGCCGTAACATGCATGTTTTTGATTTCAGCAGAATGTTTTCCACATAAAAGCTGTTCCAGAGTGATTCCTTCCACCGAGCCAAGCTCTTTTGCAAGTTTTTCTGCCAGCTCACGAAAAGGGCCCTGAAGTCTGGGGACAGTTCGCTGAAAAGCTTCTGCCAGAGAACTGTTGCCATAGCGGATCTCACCTTTCAGAGAAATGATCAACATAAGATACTGTCGGAGATTTTTTTCCCGTAAAGATAATTCCCTGCTGATGGAATATCCTGTTCCCACAGCAGCAGTCAGAATCAGCACAAGCCCCATCACTTTCAGCATGGTCGTCCACTCCTGTCCAGAATCTCTCGGATCTCTCCTGCTTTTTTGCCTCTTCCAAGAATGATATACCGTTCAAATATTTTCATTTCTCCAAGTTTCCGGAACAATGGCTGTTCCATGATATCTTCCAGAGAATTCCCATGAGCTGTTGTGATCAGCTTACAGCCACAGTGGATCACATCTTCCACAGCCCGAAAATCTTCTTCTCTTCCAAGTTCATCGACTGCCACCACCACAGGTGACATGGAACGGATCAGCATTTTCATACCTTCTGCTTTTGGACATCCATCCAACACGTCGGTCCGTATTCCCAGATCATTCTGGGGAATTCCCTGGTAACAGCCTGCCAGTTCGCTTCTCTCATCCACAACCCCTACTGTCTTTCCCAGGATTCCCTGCCTTCCATTACTGATCTGGCGTATGATATCCCGAAGCAAAGTGGTTTTACCGCATCTGGGCGGTGAAAGGATTAGGGTATGGGAGATCCAGTCTTTTTTCTGAATGAAAGGCATCACCCGGTCTGCACAGCCTGGAATCTGATGTGCCAGCCTTATATTCATACAGGAAACATATTTCATTCCCCGGATATGATCTCCATCCAGAATTACTTTTCCGGTTACTCCCACACGATGTCCTCCCTGAATACTCAGGTATCCCTGGCGAAGCTCATCCTCATATGCATAGAGAGAATATCCGCTGATATACTCCAACGTATTTCTCAGATCATCGGCAGTTACCAGATATGCCGGACCGCTGTTGCCCTTCAGAAAATGTTCTCCTTTTTCTCCTATGAGAAACACTGGTCTCCCTACTCTCAGACGTATCTCGTATAATTTCTCATAGTCCGGTTCTGCTTCTTTCAGAAGTGCCCGGATATTTCCTGTAAGAAGGTTCTGCACAGCTTCTTTCCGGATGGTATTCACCTCCCCTTTACAGTAAATATATGTGGACAATCCTGATTTAGTACGTAAAAAACCACAGCAGGGAACTTTACATCCCCACTGTGGTTCCATATGTACTGATTTAATTGATTTTTTCAACAGCGATACCGGTTCCCAGAAGGCACCAGAATACCGGTGACACTGCCAGGTTGGAATCATTCAGGAATCCCATAAACAGGAATCCTGCGATACCAAGAAATACTGCCAGTTTTATTCCGCCGGCTGCTTTATTTTCATTACCGAAAAAAGTTTTTATAAAGCAGAACAGATATCTTCCCCAAAAGAGCATAAGGCAGAGCAGCGAAAGTACTCCTGTCTGAAGTGCAGTCTGGAGATACAGACTGTGTGCTTTGGTTGGAAGCTGCTGATACATTCCGGCTCCTGTATTGGCTTTCATTACATAATCTGTCTGCAGGAATTCTGCTGCAAAAGTATCCGGACCACTTCCCCAGATCAGATGTTTCAGGATCAGTGGAATGGTTCTGCCCCAGATATACCCTCTGCCGGACAATGCCTTTTCGTGCCCTTTCCATACTGCTGCTGCATTCTGGATTGTGTCTTCTTTGCTGTACTGATTTATGTACACATAGCGGTCACTGTCTGGTCTTTTATAAAAGTTCCAGGTAATCTCCTGATTTTTCATGATCAGATACTGAACACTGTCCTGAGAATAAGCATCAAATTCCAGTTCCTCATACTGGGTATCTTCAAACACAAAACAGTTTTTTTCTGTATTCCAGACAGCAGTGTCTTTACTTTCATCATTAAAGGTCGCTGTCAGTATCTGCCCCATGTCTGTAGTCTCAGGTGTAATCCGTATCCTGTTCTGTCTGTAGGTCAGAAGAACGCCATCGGATTCTGTTTCGATTTCTGTCAGATCGTAACTTTCTTTATGGAAAATCTCTGCCACTGCTTTTGTTATGGTATGATCATTCACCAGATCATAACTGATCAGAAATCCTGCCGCCAGACAGATTCCCACAATCCCATAAATAAGACTTTTCTGCTTTTTGTCTTGAATGACCTGAAAAAGCGTTCCTGTTATCAGAAGCACCCCTGCTGCCAGAAGTCCAGCCCTGGAACCACTGCCCCAGAGGCAGATCAATAAAATTCCAAAAAGAACACTCCACAGAACTTTCTGCCATATTTTTCCGGCTGTAACTGCCAGAAAAAACACGATTGGAAAAAGTACCACCAGATAAATACCCGCATAGTCCGGCGTATAAGAAGCCATATATACTTCTGAATTTTCTCCATAATGAAATCTCAGTGCTTCTTTTACAGAGGAATCCATACCGACTGTAAGAAATGTCTTCCCTGCTTCTGTAGAAAAGAAATCTTTTCCAGCGAATTGTGCAAGTCCAAGAATTCCCTGGACAAAAGCTCCTGCTGCTGTTGCTGTCAGAATCATCCGCACATCTTTCAGTGACTCGATTACCTGCATACAGTAAAAGACAGCGATCATGTATCCCAGAAGAACCCATACAGATTCATACTGCTGCCACATACCTTTCAGGGAAAGGTCTTTATCCACAGACAAAGCAGTGGATAACACTGTCAGTCCACCATATACCAGTAAAGGTATACACATCCGGATATGCCTGAATTTCAGTTGCCGGATGATCCGGCGGTCAATGAGCATGACCACCATCCATCCAACCAGGATCAGAAAAAGGATACTTTTCCAGTAGATAAAGAAATCATACTGAAAACTTCCGTCCGGAAACCAGGAATATTTTCCCAATGTCACCCCCACTTTCTGTCCTTTCACAACCAGCGGCAATACCCCTGTCATGAGAATTACAGGAAGCAGATCTGATCTTAAATGTTTCTTTTTTGTTTTCATTTACAGGTTTCTCTTTTTATTTTACTTTGATCTTAACTTTTGCAGACTTCCTGCCAACTTTTACTGTGATCGTCACTGTACCTTTTTTCTTTGCTGTGATCACACCACTGGATGTTACGGTTGCAATCTTCTTATTGGAAGAAGTGAAAGTAACTTTCTGTTTGCAGGTAACCGGTGCAACGGTCGTTGCAAGTTTCAGTTTCTTTTTAACTTTCAGGGTAGCTGTACCTGAAATCTTTTTGTTTGTGGATTTGTTCAGTACTGTAACAGAAGTTGCTGCCACATCAGATTTCTGGACTTTCACTTTTACCTGAGAGGTAAGTCCACTTTTCAGTTTCACTGTGACAGTTGCCGTTCCTGCTTTCTTACCTGTGATCTTGCCACTGGATGTTACCGTTACAATCTTGGTATTGCTGCTCTTAAAGGAAGCTACTTTATCACCTTTGGCAAGGCCGGAAGCCTTGATCTGGAAGGTCTGTTTTACTTTCAGTGGAAGTGTCTTCGGAACATTCAGCTTGATTTTAGCTTTCAGTTTGGCAATTTTCTTTATCTGAATAACATCTCCGCATACGGTACATCTCTGTTCCTGGCTTCCTTCTGCCAGCGCAGTTGCTTCCTTTGTTACTGTCCATTCACCAGGTGTATGACCTTTAGCCAGAATGCGAGTAGTATTTTTTTCTCCATGAAGTTTGCAAATTGTTACAACATATCCATCTTCTGTACAGGTAGCTTCTTTTCTGTCTGTTTCTTCCCATTCACATGGAAGTGGTTCGTCCTCTGGTACTACATGGAAATTCAGATCTGAACTGTTGGCATGAATATGCAGATAATAAGCTTTTCCTTCTTCCATCTGAATTTCCCCATCATGGTTGTACAGACCGTCACTTACGCCATCTGCCTTTACATATAAGAGATATCCACCTGTCACATTCACCCGATAACCTGTTGTTTTTTCCGGAACAAATTTATAGATAAGGGTATCCCCTTTCTCTGCTTCCGGTGTGTAAATCTGACCTGCTTTAATCTCCTGAACGTTATCCCAGGACTCTGCTGTCAGGTCAAAACTGATCTGATATTTGCCCAGACTTACATAAGCTCTTGCAAGATCATTGTTGATCCATTCCAAACCACTGTGGTGCAGATATCTGCCTGTAGAATCCGGTGTGCCATATGTAATGGTTTCGGATGTTCCATCTGTATAATATGCCTGTGCTTTCATTCCTTTCAGGGACAGTACATTCAATCCGTCAGGCAGACAGTTCTTCTGATCGGGAGCTGACAGAAGTTTCAGACCTTTCAGTGTTTTGGCTGCTTTTTTGATAGAGATGGTGTTACCTGCTTTATAGGAGGAAACATTCATAAAATAGGTATGTCCCTTTTCAAGCTGAACAGAATAAGTTGTTTCTCCTTCATAATTCAAATCTTTACCAGCTGTTAAATAAGCTGAGCCACTCCAGTATGTTGCTATATCTGAATATACCTTGATTCTATCTACTGCTTCAGGATCATCACCTTTTACAGTCAGAATGTACTCTCCACTTTCAGAAGGTGTAAAACTTCTGTAATCATTTGTATATTCTGAAATGTCATTCTCTTTGTCCAGTTCAAATGCTTTCAGATATCCTGCGCCTTTTACTTTGACAGTAGTTGTAAATTCTGTTTCATTTTCACCGTCATGGTTAACTTTGGAATATGTATTAAAGATTACCTTGTATTCTGTTTCCTTCTCCATCAGAGTTTCTTTGTCAAGCCGGAATGTAACATCAAGAGTATTCTCATAGTGAACGGTAAACAGTTCATCCAGTCCGATTCTCTCTTCTTCGCCATTGGCATAAGTAACCAGTGCCTCATAGGTATTGGAGAAATTATCAAAAATTGTAACATCATCTGCAGATGCATCTTCTCTCAACACAAGTTTCACATCTGTAATCGGCTGTACTTCTGTTTTGTTAAAGAGAAGCTTAAAGGATCCATCTGACTTTTGGTCATATAATCTGACTGTATAAGTATAGGTTTTTCCTTTTTCCAGTAAAGAAGTAAGTTTAAAGTTGTGATCTTCGCTACCATCATCGTTTGAATCCAGATTATTTCCACCACAACTTAAATCCACACAAGTATCAACTCCTTCTTCATCACCTTCAAGATTTTCTGACTGGATTGTATAATATCCATCCTCACCTGGAGTAAAGGTACACTTTATGGTATTTCCGGCAGAAATGGAAACTGCTTTTTCTGTTCCATCCTGAAGCTGCAGCTCAGAAATTTCTTCAGGTTTTTCAATCTCCGCTTTCTCCTGTTTTACAATTCTTACACTGGTATCGCAGTCTGTCTCGACTTTAACCAGGCACGTTTCTCCTGCTTCAAGACTGATTCTCAAGCCAGCTTCATTATAAACTTCTTCTCCATCTTTATAGAATGTTACAAGCTCTGTAATGTCACCGTCTTCTTCTGCATAATAGGTGCCTGCTTCTTTTGCGGTAAATGCATACCACTGTCTTTCTCTGTTTGTTTTACCTTTCAGTGATTCATACTGATCCTGAGTAAATTTCGGAAGTTTGGAAAGATCCATCTTTTCTGCTGTAATATCTGCAGCAGTTACAGGAATCTCTGCCATTTCTACAGCTACTGCACTTCCCGTACTGATACTTGCACTCAGATATGGAGAAACTTCCCAGGTACCAGCTGTCAGTCTGCCGCCATCATAGACAATATCTTCTGTGTCTTTCTTCTGTGCCTTATACTGAAGATAGTAACCGCCAATCTTATCAGTTCCTCTGACTGTTCTTGTCTTGTCACCAAGCGTTACCTCAGTCTGAATGTTTTCGCCTTTAAAATCATCAATACCGGCGATATAAGTTTTCTTTAATGCTGTTGCAGTCATTTCGGATGGTCTGGTTACCGGTGTTACATCTACGGTAAGTTCCGGACAATACTCATCTGCTTTTATATAGATGTAGTATGTAGCATCTTTTTCAAAATTCACATATGTTTTGTATTTCTCTACTGAGGAGTTTGCCGGTTTCTTACCCTCTGCTGATCTGACTTTTATCTCAGAAATCGGAACATTGAATTTCACTTCATAACGACCTGTTTCTTTTGCTGTATATTCCAGAATCATTTTGTCCTTATTGGACATTTCTGTTGTCTGATCATCTTTAATCTTATCTGTGACTTTTTCAGAAGGATCCACAACTTTTACAGGAACCACATCACTCTTGCCATCAAAGCCTATCAGATATGCATAATCTCCTGCTTCCAAATTGCTGTAATCGTAAATTTCCTCATAATTACCATCGCTGTCTTTCCTTACAAGTTCGTCTGTGACAATTCTGTCATATTCGTCTTCCCAGAATTCTGATGTGTCATACTCTTTTACACTTCCGTCCTCATAAGTAACTTCTATGATGGCAGACTGTAAACGTACAGTCTCCATCCCCTTGATAAAGGTCATATTTTCCGGTACGGTAGATTTTACTTTCACAGATGTAACTGCAGCTACTGTATTAACAGTAAGTTCTGTTTCCTGAACACCGGCATCCTTATTAACGCCAAAACATACCATATATTTACTGTTTCTGTCCAGTTCCCAGGCTTTGCCACGAGTTTCACTGTAATACATTTCAACACTTCCATCTTCATTTACTTTTCTGAAAGAAGCATCGATACTATAGTCCTCACTGTCCGTTATAAATTCATAAAGGTCTCTGTCTACTGTTTCAAATGCATACCATACTCTAGTATCTTCGTATTCCCAGTCATCATTTTTCTGATTCAGTTTTACTTTGTTTTTGCCAATAACAAGTTTCGGGAAGTCATCATAATTGAATGCTTTTACAGTTATTGTAACTGGTGTACTTTTTACTTTGTTACAATTAAAAATCAGGGTATAGGTACCTGGCAAAAGCTCATTATTGTCATCCCACTGTGCTGCTTCCCCATTTGCATCTGTGATTTCTGTCCAGACTTCAGTTCCATACTTATTTGTAATTGTTCCATCAAGTTCCGGTTCCAGACTTACTGTTTTTTCCGGACTTCCATCCTCATATTCTACGGTAAGTATTTCTCCTGAAAGTGTTCCGTATCTACTTGCATTGTCCAGACCATAGGTAAATGTAAAATCAGTAATGGATGGAGTCACAGAAACAACTTCCGGACATTTTTCAATGGTTGCATCCCACTGATATACTATATCATAGTCTTCTTTCTCTGCGTTCCACTGAGAATATCCACCGGAAAATCCAAAATAATATGTTGTGTCTTTTTCCAGAAAATAGAACTGTTTACCAGGTCCATCACTGGTATAAATGCTTTCCAGTCCAGCTTCACTTCTTTTGCGTACGGAAAGTGTCGCCACTGGACCTATTCCATATGTTCCATCTTCAGATGGGGTGAACGTGTACCAGTTATAATCTGTATATTCGTTCTCTGTTCCTTCTACATGATTGTCACCCAGCTTTAAAGAGGGCAGTCTGTCTTTTCCGTCACCTGCTGCAACTGTGATGTCTGTTTCAGTTTCTACATTGTCGCCATTGCAGCGGACTCTCAGGGTATAAGTTCCAAGACTCAGGGTATCTCCCGGATTATAAGTATAAGCATATCCATCCTGATCAGAAGATTCAAAATAATAACTGAATCTGTTTCCATAAGAATCTGTAAATGCGTCTTCTTTTGCAAAAGTAAGTGTCACAGGTTCTGTGCCATCTTTATAGGCAACTGTAAGTTTCAGTCCTTCTGCATAACATTTTTCAAAGTCTGCGACAAAACTGGTGCTGGCATTTTTTGCATCTACAGTAACGGAATCAATTTCCGGAACTTCACTTACTGACACACCATCAACAGAATCACCTTTATTCTGAATGTAATAAGCAGTTCCGGCTTCCATATTACAGTAGCCATTCTGAGAATAAATTGAGGAATAGTATCCATCAGATTCTGTTTTTACTACGATATCCAATGGATCGGAATTCAGAGAAGTAAAACCGTATCTTCCAGATTTTGAAGGTGTAAAAGAGCAAATATCTCCTGACTGAATTTCTTTTGTATTTTCCCCTTCGGAAATCTTTCCTTTGTAGATATCAGCTTCTGTTACAGGAATCACATTAACATCAGCTATATTACTGTAAATGCAATTATCGTCTTCTTCATAGGCAAAGCATACCCCATAGTTTCCAACGTTCATAACTTCTTCAGATGGGAATGTAACTTTGCTTTCATCCTGTACCAGCTTTGGAATAATCCTATATCCATACGAATCTTTGATAGAATCTGTGTAGACATCATTGTAAACAGAATCGTCTTCGTAAGTTATGCTGATCTCACATTCAGACAATAATTCATCTGCTGTTTCAAAGCCTGCAACTAAACTAGTTTTTATGCCTGTCGCAGAAATAGATTTAATACTCTTGATCTTGGTAAGCGTTACTGTAACAGCTTCATCTGAACCACGTGTTTTTACGCAGCAATAATAGACAGTTCCTGCTTTCAGTTTTTTATTTAGCAGGAAATTCCAATGGTCTCCTCCATCATCGTCATAGCCTGAATAATCAGATTCACTCTCTACTTTAGAATCATACAAATACACCTGTGGATCTATGCCCTCTTCACAATCAGAAGAGAATCTATAAGTTCCATCTTCCTGTGGTGTAAAGGAAAACCAGACCCCATTAGAATCCGTGTTCACTGTATAAGCTGTGTCCAGTGAGAGTTCCTGAAGGTCATCCGGAACGATGGATTCCGCTGTCAGTTCAGCTCCTGCTTCATCTGAAAACAGTTCTTCTGAACCATCCCCCAAATCTACAGTCTCTTCATTTTCATCCCCTTCTACAGCCACTTCACCGTCTGTCTCTTCTGAAGAGAGATCTGTTTCCTGTCCCACTTCTACAGAATCTTCATCTGTATCGTCCACAGGTGTTTCTTCGTTTGCAGTCTGTGGATTCTCTTCTTCCACATCTACTGCTTCTGATGAAAAATCTGCGCCGCTGGCAATCATTACTGTACTGTCTGCGCTTGTTACAGTCAGAACAGCAGCCAACAAAAGTGCCAGTCTCTTATTTTTCATACTGTTTCCTCCTTTTTTTAAGATAATTCCAGTATAACTCTCAGCTTTCATGGCTTCAATAAAAAATAACAAAAACTCCCACGTTTTTTACTATTTTTATCCATAGTAAATCCTGTGGGAGTTGTGGTTTCTGGTTTATTTTACTGTAACAGTTACTCTGGCTTCCTTGCTGCCGGACCGGACTTTAATGACAGCGGTTCCCTTCTTTCTGGCTGTAATTGTACCAGTGTTATCTACTGTTGCGATATTTTTGTCAGAAGAACTGTAAACTATTTTCTGTCTGCCTGATACTGGAAGTCTTATTGTAGTAAAGGTACTTTTTCTTCCTGGTCTCAAAGTGATCTCTTCCGGATATGTACGCCATGAATTTTTTTGAAGCAGATGAATCGCTGATGTTTTTACATAATCTTTCTGTACTACTACTGCAAACTGAAAGGTAAATCCGCTTTGGAAACGGAAGGTGATCACTGATTTGCCCGGTGTTTTGCCAACCACTTTCCCATTACGAAATACGGATGCCACTTTCGGTCTGCTGCTGGTCCAGGATACCAGTTTATCATTCATGGAAAGTGCTTTTATGTTTATTTTGACAGCGTAATTTTGTTTCAGTGGAACTCTGGTATTAGATGGGATCTGATACCAGACTTCGGCAGGTATTATCTTTACTGGAATGTCTTTTGCATAAGCACCGTCACAGGATATTTTTATTTTGTAGGTTCCTGATGGCAAACCATAGTTCTCTACTTTCTGATAACTGCCATTTGCTTTTCTTTTGTAAGTTTTTGTTTCCATATGTCCCCATTGCAGATCTTTCAGCTCTCTTTTTATGGTTTCTTTTCCATATGTTACATAGGCTGTAAAACTGCGGAGTAAAAATATATCTGCCTCTTCTCGTAAGATCATGCTCTTAGGGACTACATTCTCCAGCCTCAGTGCTGTGGCTTTCGTAAAATTCCGGATCTTTATCTGCCTTTTGGTTCCATAATCATTATTCTTACTTCTGAAACCAATGATATAAGTTTTTCCTTTTTTCAGGTAATATTCTGCCATCTGGGAATTGGAATAATCATTAATCCTGGCCTCGCTGCCTGTTGCTCTGCCATCTTTGTCAATTTCATACAGCCTGCTTACTTCCAAACTTTCATCCATGTTCCAGTCTGTATAATACCAGCCGTTTCTTTCCGGCTTCAGAAAATACCAGTTATAAAAGTAACTTCCTGCTCTGACTTTCTGGCTGCCTGTTTTCAGAACCGGAAGATTATCTACGGATCCCCATCTGACCTTCATTATAAAAGAGGTTTCCAGTTCTTCATCACATGTTATTTTTATCTTATAAGTTCCGGAAAGAAAATCACTTATATAGTACCATCGCATTTCCTTTTTGGTTTCCTGATCAATCACCTGGATTTTTAGCTTATGACCATAATCATCATATGCAGTCTCTGGTGCAATTGGAATCTGCCTCTTCTTTCCATTATCGTAACTGATTTCCAGCTTTCCCGGAAAATACTTACTGCAATTCTTTTCATTCAGATCCAGATCCATGTTTAACATTTTTCTGTCTGCCAGAAAACGCATTCCTGTCACCTTCGGCAGAACCGGAGTTGGTGTTGGTGTAGCTGTAGGCGTAACCGTCGGTTCTTCTACCTGTATGGCACTCTCTTCAATGGTTATGTCAAATTCATTGGATGATGTGCCCTGGGGTCCCACAAATCCCACACAGTAAGTAACATCTTTCTCCAGAGAATAGGTATATACTTTTGAAGAATCCCTGATTACTTCTACTTTCGTAGCTTGTATATTTTTGTAATTATCACCATTTGCACTGGCCTGATACACGAAATTATCAAAAACCGGTCCGATTGTATATTTCTTTGTTTCCGGTGCTGTAAAGAAATACCATTTTGTTTTGTACTTTGGGCTGGTTACTGTATTCTGCCCCAATTTAAGAACCGGAAGATCTTTCGCCATTCCAACTTCTATTTCATAAGAAAGTTCTTCTGGCAGCTTTTCTCCATTGCAGGTAAAAAGCACTTTATATCGTCCGGTCTCAAGTATGCATTCAGAATCCTGCTGCTATCCATCTTTCTCGAAATAATAGCCAAACTGATTTCCATAGGTATCTTTTGTCTGATATCCACTGTCAAAAGTAACACTTCCTGTATCACCATTGTCGTACTGTACATTTAATACCGTATTTTCCACAGATACATCTTCCAGATATACAACAAAAGATTTCTGTGCATTCTCAGAATCTACGGTTATCCCGGTTACAGATGGAGTCTGATTATCTGTATCTGAAAAATCATCCGGATTTTCTGTAGTATTCTCTTTTTCCTGTTCTGGCTGCCCCTGTAAATCACTGGTCTGATCCGGCACTTCTGTAATCAGAGAATTCCCTTCCTGATCCACGTCGCTTCCTGTCTGTTCTGCCTCTATAAAAACTTCCTGGGGTTCTGAAGCCATGGCAGTCATATTTATACTGGTAATTCCCAGAACAGCCGCAATAAATAATGCTACACACTTCTTCCTCATAATTTATCCCTCTTCGCTATCTTATTAACAGGTTTCAGGGAATCTCTATCTCCACATGTTCATATCTCAATTCCAGTGGGGTATGGGACCAGACAGCTCCGCTGTAACCTTCTTCCATTTCCAGCATAATATAGCTGCCCTTGTCCATGGGAATAGTACGGAGGTCTCTTGCCAGTCCCTCACCGGTCCACTTGATATAGGCCTCCCGAAGAACCCACTGGGCAAAAAAAGCCTTCTCCGGTTCGTCACTTTCCAGAATTTCACGCACCATGTCTGACGGAACCATCCTCTGTACCAGCCGTTCGTAATTTACTTTCCGGTGTTCCTGAATATCAATTCCTACTTCCTGTCCTGCGATCACACACATGACATATTTGCCGGAATGACTGATGTTGTAGTGGATCCTGGGCTGGAGAGTAAGAAAAGGTTTGCCATGCTCCCCCTTGGCTCTGGGTTCAAAAGCCAGCTTCAGCCCAAATTCTTTATAAAGACCTGCTGCAAGAAGTTTCTCTGCTGCCATGTGCTCCATATTTTTGTGCACATATTTTTCCGGTATCTCTGTGTAATAAACAACCGCCTTCATACTCCTGCCTCCTTTAAGAACCGGGAAGGTTCTCGTTTCTTCTCATATTGCTGTCTTACGTAACATAAGGTAAGCTGCTTTCTGGCTCTTGTCATGCCCACATAAAAAAGTCTCCGTTCTTCTTCTATTGCCGGCTCCAGAACTGCCTTTCTGTATGGCATACTGCCCTCATTTACATTCAGAATATATACCTTGTCAAACTCCAGCCCCTTTACACCATGAAGGGTGGACAGCAGTACGCCCTCTCTTTCTTGTTCCTGTTTTCTGGCCTGCTCTTCCAGCTTTCTGCTATATTCTTCTATGTAATTTTCCCATTGTTCCAGACTGTCCATACCTCTGGTACTTTCTGTCAGTCTGTCCAGAATTTCGCTTAACTCTTCTGGCTTTATTTTACGATATTCTGCATATTCATGCAAGTATTCTTCATATCCCATGCCCTTCCGGATAAAATTAACGGCAGCATAAGGGGAAAGTCCTTTCAGGATTTTCAGATGGGTTTCCAGCGTAGTGATACGGTCACACATCCAGTCTTTGTCCTTATAATATTCTTTCAGTGCTTCAAAAGAAATATCTGTCATAGGCAAAGCATCCCTGGAAATATAACGGTTAGGACGATTCATGATCTCCAGAAAATTCCGTCGGCTTCTGTCTCCCTTTGCCATATGCATATAGGCAAGAAGGTTCCGACAGATCCAGTGATGAAAAAGATTGGGTAGTTTCTCTTTCATATAAAATGGAACCTGACGTTCCATAAGGGCTCCTACCAGACCTTCCGCTTCCTGATTGGTCCTCAAAAGAATGGCAGTGTCTTCCAGTCTTTCTTCTTTTTCCAGGCGGTCACGTAATTCTGAAACCACCTGCATATATTCTTCTCTGGGATTCTGGAATTCCCGCACCAGTATGGCATCTCCCTGAGGATTGGGCGTGGAAAGTTTTTTGGAAAAACGCTTTTTGTTTACACTGATAACTTTCATTGCGGAAGAAAGAATCCTGCTGCTGCACCGGTAATTCACATCCAGAAGTACCGCCTCTGCCTCCGGATAATCTCTGGTAAAATTCAGCATGATCTCCGGTCTGGCTCCCCGGAAATGATAAATAGACTGATCATCGTCCCCTACAATAAAAAGATTGTTCCGGGGCAGGGCAAGCATTCGTACAATATCGTACTGTAGCTGATTGATATCCTGAAACTCATCTACCAGGATATATTGAAATTTGTTCTGCCATGCAGCCAGAATGTCTTTCCGCTTGTCAAAAAGTTCATAGCAGTACAGCAGCATATCGTCAAAATCCAGTTTTCTTTTTTCCTGACATATCTGACGGTATCCCTGATAGATCTGGCGAAAAACTTCATCCGGGCAGCAGGACGAATAATAATGTTCCAGAGAAATCCGATTCCCTTTTACCACACTGATCTCCTTGGCGATTTCTTCTGTAAAATCGCCCTCTTCTGCCAGTTCTCCTCCATAATTCAGAGTAAGTTCTTTCAGGATTCCTGATTTTTCCTCTTCTGAGAGAATGTTGGCAGCGGTAAACCCATAGGCATGTTTCAGAATTCCATAAAAGACTCCATGAAAAGTTCCAAAAGTCACAGGTGTATACTGTTGTTCTGTAAATGTAAGAAAACGTTCTTTCATTTCTTTGGCTGCTGCCCTGGAAAAAGTCACAACAAGAACAGAGGAAGGCGGTATCTTCCCCTCACTGATCATATATGCAGTTCTTTCTACTATTACGGAGGTTTTCCCCGAACCGGGGCCTGCCAGAACCATCATAGGTCCTGACAGGTGAGCGATTGCTCTTTTTTGAGATGGATTACGTTTCATATTGTTTAATCTCAGATCAGCTGAGCTTTTCGATGGCTGCTTTTACACGCTTGATAGTCTCTTCTTTACCGATGATCTCCATGATCTCAGTTGCACCTGCCGGTGTCATCTGTTTACCGGAAACAGCTGTACGGAGAGGCCACATAACATAACCGTTCTTGTAACCTTTTTCTTTTACGAATGCACTTAAAGATGCGAACAACGGATCATTGGTGTAATCTTCCTGAGCTTCCAGTACAGGAAGTACTTCTTTCAGTACTGCAAGTGATGTTTCTTCGTTTGTTTTCATTTTCTTGTGGCAGTACATGGCAGAATCATATTCCGGAACTTCTTCGAAGAAATCAATCAGTGCAGGGATGTCCGGGAAGGTCTCAATTCTGGTCTGAACCATACCTGCAATCTTGTGGAAATCGTATTCTTTCTTAAGGACCTGTTTCATATATGGAAGTGCTCTCTCATAGAAAGCTTCCGGATCCATTTTCTTGATGTATTCGCCATTCATCCAGCGAAGTTTGGTGATGTCAAATACAGCCGGAGATTTGCTGATATGATGATAATCAAATGCCTTAACAAGCTCCGGAAGAGAAAAAATCTCACAGTTGTCCTGTGGGCTCCATCCCAGAAGTGCTACGAAGTTTACTACAGCTTCTGTAATAAATCCCTGATCGATCAGATCTTCGTAAGAAGAATGTCCGGAACGCTTGGACAGCTTCTGGTGCTCTTCGTTGGTGATCAGTGGACAGTGAACATAAGTAGGAATTTCCCAGCCAAATGCTTCGTAGATACGGTTATATTTCGGTGCTGAAGAAAGATACTCGTTTCCTCTGACTACATGAGTGATTCCCATAAGATGATCATCTACTACGTTTGCGAAGTTATATGTGGGATATCCGTCAGATTTGATCAGGATCAGGTCTTCCATTTCTTCGTTATTTACAGTGATATCTCCGTAAATAACATCATGGAAGGTAGTGGTTCCTTCTGTTGGCATATTGAAACGGATAACGTGCGGCTCTCCTGCTGCCAGGCGTTTCTCTACTTCTTCTTTGGAAAGATGCAGACATCTCTTATCATAAATTGAAATCTCTTTGCCAGCTACCACACGTTTCATGGATTCCAGTTCTTTCTGTCCGCAGAAGCAATAATAAGCATCTCCCTGCTCAATCAGCTGTTTGGCATATTTCAGGTACAGACCGGAAGCCTGTCTCTCACTCTGTACATATGGACCTACTCCACCGTCTTTGTCCGGTCCTTCATCATGAAGAAGTCCTGTTTTTTCCATGGTACGGTAAATAATATCTACGGCACCTTCCATGTAACGTTCCTGGTCTGTATCTTCGATTCTCAGGATAAAATCTCCGTCTTCATGCTTTGCAATCAGATAAGCATATAAGGCTGTACGCAAATTACCTACATGCATACGTCCTGTAGGACTTGGTGCAAATCTTGTTCTGATCTTAGTCATTTTTCTCCATCCTTTCAATTTATAAACTGTCAGATCCTGCATCCACTTATGAAAAATATGTGGAGTCTGACTTTTTAGCTTTTGTATCATTATAACCAAAAATATTCCCTGAGACAAGTCTGCCTCAGGGAGTTTTGGTCAGATTATTTAGTTACTGTTCACTCCGTTCACAGTAACATTATTTATGCTTCAATTCCTCTGCCTCTGAGATATTCGATCACATCTCCTACTGTTGCCAGATCGGTAAGTTCTTCGGCAGGTATCTCTATATTGTATTCATCCTCCAGAGCCATAACCAGCTCAAACAGATCCAAGGAATCAGCTCCCAGGTCGTCCTTAAAAGAGGTATCTGCTGTAATTTCGTTCTCATCGCAGCTTAACTGTTCTGCGATCATTTTTCTCATTTCTTCTAACATTGCGTTTTCTCCTTTATCAAGCATGTTTCGTGATACTTTGTCGTCACTTACTTTGATGTGGAAAGTATATATTCTGCCAAACCATTTGTCAATAGATTTTGCGTTATTTTAGAGAAGCCTTTCCGGCTCCTGAAGTTTGATCTGTCTGGACACGCTCAATGCCAGTCCCATCTCTGCCATCAGGAAAAGAATAGATGTTCCTCCATAGCTTATAAAAGGCAATGTAACACCTGTATTCGGCATCAGATTCACTACAACGGCAATATTAAAGACTACCTGCAGCGCAATATGGATAAAAATGCCGGTAACCATCAGAGACCCGAACATATCCGGTGCATTCTGTGCAATAAAGAACAGTCTGTACAGAAGATATGCAAAGAGAAGAAGTACGATCACTCCTCCCACAATTCCCAGTTCTTCACATACGATAGAAAAGATCATATCGTTCTGTGCCTCAGGTACACTTCCCAGCTTCTGGATACTGTTACCCAGACCTCTTCCCAGAAATCCGCCGGAACCAATGGCATACAGTGCCTGAATCGTCTGATATCCATCACCGCCTGCATAATCCTCCGGATGAAGCCATACCAGAATACGTCTCAGACGGAAACTGGAACTGGTCTCCATAGAAGAACTCAGTATCACAACAAAGATCACAGCCAGTGCAAGGATTACTCCTGCAATGATCAGGAAAATCTTTGTGTCCGGATGTGCAACAAAAATAAGGCCTGCTGTGATACAGAAGATAATGATGGCTGTACTTAAGTTATCTGTAAATACATATGCAAAAAGAGCCAGTGCCCCACCCATTCCAGCCAGTATCATGCAGCCTTTCAGTGTCCGTACCTGCTTGCCCATATGGACGATCATATAGGACAGACAGACGACCACCGCGATCTTGGCAATCTCAGAAGGCTGGAAGGAAAGCGGTCCCAGATTCAGCCATCTTCGGGCTCCGTTGGCGCTTCGTCCCAAGGGTGTCTTGACCAGCATCATCAGTCCTGCTGCCAGACCATATAGAATTCCTGTAAACCTGGTAAGAACATGATAATCAATCCTTGAAATGATAAGAGCCACAATAATACATACAAAACTGATAGCCGCCTGTTTCTTAAAATAGTACATATCATCCCCATAGTTCAGCTCTGCCATATAAGAACTGGTACTGTAAAGCATGATAAGCCCGAAACAGGTGAGAAGGATAATAACCGCTACCAGATTATAATCATAATAGTGTACTTTTGCTCTCTTTCCGGAATTACTTTGATCCGGAGCAGGGATCAGAGGCTTTCGTTGTTGTTTTGTTTTTTCCATGAAATCACCCATCCCGATTATATCAGAATCCCCCTTTGACTGCAAGAGGCGATGCCATTATGACACCGCCTCTTTATTATGCTGTATTATCATTCACATTCTTCACAGCAAGCTCTTTTATTTGATTTTTGTTTCTGTCTGATTATTTATCATCGTCTGATTCAATGGCTGCTGTTTCGATAACGAACTTCACATTTCCGTCCATATCGTCTGTTTTGCCACTGAAGGAAGTATAAGTATTCTTGTCAGAGCAAAGTGCATCCAGACGATCCAGAACATCCTGAAGATCATCGTCTACAACTTCTTTGATCTTCTGGATTCCGTCCTCGTCAAATTCTTTTGTTCCGTCTGCCAGTTTCTTGGCTCCGTCTGCCAGATCACTGATTCCGTCTTTTACCTGTTTGCTTCCGCTGGAAAGAGTACCTGCTCCGCTTACCAGCTGCTGTGTACCGGAAGCCAGCTGACCTGCTCCACTTCTCAGTGTACTGCTGTTTGCAGAAAGTGTGCTTGCCCCGCTGGTAAGCTGACTTGTTGCACTTCCTACTTTGGAGGTTCCCGCTGAAACCTGCTTGCTTGCTTTGTCCAGATCGTTGGCACCTTTTTTCAGAGTCTTGCCACTCTTGGTAAGTTTATCTGCCCCGCCGGTAAGGTCTTTGTTATAGGACTGAAGTTTGGTTGCTCCTTTGACCAGCTTATCGGATGATTTAGAAGCTTTTTTGTAACCTGCATTCAACTGTTCTGATGCCTCTGTAAGTGTTGCTGCACCTTTTGTCAGTTTTTCCAGTTTTTCTTCACTTAAGAGTGATCCTACTTTTTTAGTCAGTGCAGTTACGCCTGTTTTGACTTCTTCTGCACCTGACACTACCGCATCGGCTGCTTCTTCGTCGGTGATTCCTGCTGCACCTTTGATCAGTAAATCGCTGTAACTGTCATCTACTTTGTCCAGATTCTCTGTCAGACCTTTGATCTGCTGCTTCAGAGTTGCATAGGGATCAGAATCTCCTGCTGCATTGATATCATCCAGACCTTCTTGTACTTCTGCAAGACCAGATTTCAGCTGCTGCACTGCATCGCTTGCTGCTGCATTTTCTGCACTCTGTGCACTGACTGCATCAGCTGCTGCCTGTACCTGTGCTGCCTGATCAGAAAGTCCTGATACGCTGCCTGCATGTGCCTCCAGGTTACCTACACCACCCTGTGCGGTAGCCACACCACTGGAGATGGCTCCGATCGCGCTCTGTACTGCACTGTTGACCGCTGCTGCGGAAGCATCATCCATTCCTGACGTATCGATTCCACTGAGGATATCGATTGCTGAGCTTGCCTGATCCAGACCACTGGAAATGGTAGATGCGTCTCCCTGAAGAGCATCTCCTGTTCCTGCTGCTGCACTGACTGCACTTGCTGCGGAAGAAATCTGACCAGCAACAGAACCATCGGTTCCTGCTGAAATAGAATCTGCTGCTGCCTGTGCAGTGGCAAGTCCGCTTGCTACTGCATCTGTACCTTCTGTAGATTCAGAAGAAGCACTTCCGTTCAGCGCTGTATTGATCTGATCCAGACCTGCACGAATCTGTTTGACATTTTTTGCGTAATCACTTGTATTGGAGGCAAATGTCTTGGCACTGGATGCCAGGGATGAAGCTCCATTGGCAAATTTTACAATTCCCTGTACCTGTGTGGGAAGTGCTGTCTGAAGATCCTTTGCATCAGATGCCAGCTGTGTCAGTTCTGTAGCTGCATCGGTAATTCCTACTGCACTCTTGGCAATTCCGTCAATCAGATCACCAATTCCCTCAATATAGGCCTGAATCCCCTGACCAAGGTCGGTAGCACCTTCTACATAGGTCTTGACTCCACCTGCCAATGTTGTAGTTCCCTCTACATAAGATTTAGCACCTGCTGTCAGTGTATTTACACCTTTGTTATATTTGGTAAGCGCACTGCTCAGTGTATTTACACCAGATGCATACTGCTGCACACCGGAAGCAAGTGTATCTGCACCGGATGTATAGGAAGTGACTCCACTGTTTAAAGTAGCTGCACCACTGTTCAGTGTGGTAATACCACTTGACAATGTTCCTACACCATCATCAAATTCTGTATATTTCTCTTTCAGAGTATCAGCACCGTCTGACAGTTCCTGAGAACCATCTACCAGTTTTGTTGCTGCGTCTGTAAGATCATTAATGGAATCTTTCAGGTCGTCCAGTCCATCGATATCGTCTGTATCAATAGAATCCAGCATATCTGTAAGTGCAAATGTGAATGTAGAACTCATAGTAAAATCAGTCACATCTGCCTCCATAGTAAATCCTTCCGGAATATCCACATCTATGTCTTCATCAATGCTCTTCAGATCCAGGCTGTCTGCCAGTCCTGGAAGTCCGATACCAATGGCAATATTTCTTTTGCCATCGGAAACCACTTTGCCATTATCAACGGTAACATTGGTAAAATTGTCAACAGGAAGGAGCATTGCTGTAGCCATAACAAATGGCGCGTACATATCCTCCGTTTTCTTACCTACTTTTGTTTTATTTTTGACATTATTAGTGTAATTTACTTCTATCTTAAGATGTCCGCTTTTGCCTGCCAGGTCATCCGGACTTACCTGAACTCCATCCAGATAATAGGTAATATTCATGGAAACCGGAAGTTCTTTATTGGATGTACCCTGATAATAAATATCCTTGTCATCGGTGTTCCAGGTAAGTTTGTTTCCGTCCTGACTGAAGGTTTCGTCACCTTTTATGTTTTTGATATCTTTCAGGTCTGAGGTATCTGAAAGGTCACCTGCTGATGCGGAGTTCTTCAGCCAGTCAGATACGGTGATCTCTTCCGGAGTTCCGTCAGCTGCTGCATTTACATATACAGTCTCTTCTTTAGAGATATTGCTGTCAGCTGCCATTACAGGGGTTACTGCCATTACAGCTGCCATTCCGGCCGCCAGAGAAGCTGCCACTGCTTTTTTTCTGTTTCTGTTCATTTTGTACGACTCCTTTTCTGCCATTGGGCTTCATAAAAATATTATTGACTTTAACAGTATTTGTTTTATTTTTTGTCCGGTAAAAATCCTTTGGAAGTACGGACAATGATCGGATCAAAGATCATAAACATTGCAGGAAGAACCACCAATACAACAATTGTACTTACTACTGCACCTCGTGCCAGCAATGTACAGATGGAACCGATCATATCAACCTTGGAATACAGGGCAACACCAAAAGTTGCTGCGAAGAAACTGCATCCACTGATAATAATTGACTTCATGGAAAACTTATGTGCAATAGAAATAGAATCTTTTTTGCTCTTTCCAAGATGTCTCTGTTTCTGATAATTACTTGTCATCAGGATCGCATAGTCAACGGTTGCTCCCAGCTGGATAGCACCGATTACGA
>OLRJ01000456.1_pt1 | contig 42168 bp, 35 predicted proteins | sample 1672741 | NCBI WGS metagenome assembly OLRJ01 (sample SAMEA3136719, study PRJEB25190) | human gut metagenome | biome: human gut; feature: human-associated habitat; material: faeces | place: Austria | collected 2013 | reverse complement strand
TCCATTCACCACAAATGAGCCGCAGTCATATGTATTAGGTGGGAGAAACCACCCTTTACATAGTAACTCTTGATTTACGATACTGTTGCTTTCACCCTGAAGCTCATCATCTCTGGAAAGCCTGCAGTATAAAGCTGTAATCTTTCCGTTAGTGATAGTGTCCGAAGACTGTCTGTTATTTAATTGTTTCATGTTTTACTCCTTTCTGACAGTCTCCAAGCGGGATTATATACTCCCGTACTATCACACATATATCAAGTAATTAAGTGTTAATTATCGAGAATAACCTACACAAAGTTTTGTGGTATTTTCTCTGTTATTTAGTATAAGATTTTTCACCTTATCGTTGACTGTTTCCTTGGCAGAATCACTCTGCACAGAGATTACTGTAAAAAGCGTTGTGCCAACCTGCATTTCATCGACTCGACAAGGTTTACCTTTATACAATCTCGGTTCATCCATAGGCACACCTCCAAATTATTCGATAATAGAAAGTACCTTAACAGCCTCAGGTCTTACAAGCTTGCCGTCAAGGAACTCAAAACCAAGGTAACCAACTTGATTGTTCATAGCAAACTTCTCACGAAGTGCTTTAACGCTTGTGTGGTCACGATCAACGATTGTGTAGTAGCTGAAATCGCCAAAGGCAACAGGTGAATTTCCTGCATTAGCGTTAGGCATGAATTCTGAGATAAGAACTTCCTTACCAAGAATGGTATCGTTGTTGTGATTCCAGATATAGTTACCATCTGTATCTTTGATTCTGCGAAGGGCAAGGGCAGTTTCGTCATTCATAAGCCATTTACCATTTTTGCGATATTCAGGTTTAACTGAGAAGTAAAGAGCAACAACATCATCGTATGTAAGTGTGGTTGCTGTTGTACCGACTTCAGCACCCCCCTCTGCAGAAAGAATACCCACTGGTTCTGAACTTGCATTGCCTGTAATAAATGCTTTTTCTTCTGCACGAGAGAATGCCTTTGTAAAATGAGAAAGCATATGCTTTTCAAGGTTATATCCCGGACTGAAAACAAAGTCCTCGTCCATACGGATAACTGCAGCAAGTTTGTGACTACCGATTGAGTACTGTGTAAAATCGTCCATTCCGTCATAGATAGGAATAGCCTCACCTTCAGGAACCCATGATGCTGTATCATCACAGTCCTTCGCCCAAAACTTGTGGTCACCCTGATTGAAGATTACAGTTCCAAACTTACGGAACATACTCTCTTTGGCTAATGCCTTTGAAAGCTTATCGGCTGCATAATCAGGAAGTTTTGAAGAGCCTACAGAAGTTTTGCCTTTACGAAGTACAGCGTCTGTGACAGGACGGAACTTCATAGCGTTCCAGAATGCCTTATCGTACTCAGGGTCATGTGTAGTAATAAAATTTGTATTCATATAAAATATCCTCCAATAAATTGATTTCGATTAAGGGTTAATTACCCTTTTGATTTCGCTTTTCTTGTGCGTGAGAGGGGACGCCGTTCCCCGTGGTGTAATGCCACAGAGATTCAGACCGCCCCTCCGCGTCTTTTTAGTTATTCGTCATTGCGTCTTTCGGTTGAAAGCTTGTAATGCTCACAAAGTTCAGCCAAGTCTTCGCTATTATGAATATCAAAGTCATGATGACCACCATTCATGTGGAAGTGGTAAGCCTTTGAGATAGTCAAGCGAACATTGTCCGGTGTGTAAAGCACAAGCTTGTTGTGAACCTTGAAGTGTTTATCCAAGAACTCTTTTGTTAACATTTGGTATTCCTCCTTTCTTTGTAATCACAGCTGTGGCAGGATGTGGCAGATGATTTCAGCCAGATAAAAATATAAAACCTTACGTGATAGGGTTTAAAATACCTGCCACAAGTTGCCACAAAAAATAATCATAGTAATGGCACAACATAATCCTTTAAGGAAAATCCAATCAGGATTGTGGTTTTGTCACCACCTGACTGTGGTCTTTTTCTTTCCACACGACCAAACTTGCGTAGCTCGTGCAGGAAGTTTCTGTTATTCTCGCAGTAACATCCGTTATCACAACACCATCTTCGGTACTCTTCATATACCGCAGCAGTCTTGACTTCTGCACTTGCATCAGCCATAAGTCTTTCTTCTGCAAATTGAGCAAGCTTGTCACTTTCGTATTGATAAGCTTTGATAGCCGCAGTTACAGATGATGGTTGCTTAAATCCCTCATCTTGAAGAATGCGATATCCGGATATAAGCCAGTTAAGGATTGCACTCTGCGTGGTTGGTCTTGCACATTCCTCTTTGAGAGTTCTATCCTGTTCCCAAGGCTCGAAATGTCTATCGAAGGGAATGATGATAACTCTGTTAGAAGAAAACATCGTCATATCAGGAATTACAGGAAGATAGTTGGTGTTGATGTAAAGCTTGAACTGTGGTTCAAAATCAAAACTATTCTCGTTGAGAAATCTTGCGTTAAGAGTGTCATTGCCTGTCATGTTCTTTACCTGTGCTGAATTAAGCACAAGTCCTCGGTTGGGTTCTGCTATATTGGCAAAACGGATACCAGCTAAACGAGCAATATCTTCACTTGGTGCCTGCGAGTTGACATTGTGCTTTTGGGCTATGGTTTCAGGCCTTACAGCCTTGCCATAATCACCAAGAACCTTTAACACACTTTCCATAAGTGTTCCCTTGCCGTTTCGTGTAGTTTCTCCATAAAGGAAGAACATACACTCGTAGCGAGTATCCCCACATATGCCATAGCCAAGTGCTTTCTGAAGAAATAAAGCCTTATCCTTGTCAGCACTCATAACTTCATCAATGAACCTATCGAAATGCTCACTTCTAGCATCGGGATTATAATCGACAAGACTGATTTTTGTGAGAAAGTCATCCGGTGAATGTTCCTTTGGTATGCCAGTTTTCAAATCAAAGGTGACGTTATTGCAGTTGAACAGGTATCTGTTGCTATCGAAACTGTCCATTGGAACGGGATACACACTCTGTGCCTCTTTGATATAGGTTTCTCGGAATCTGCGTTGCTGCCAGCATTTGCTTTCCTTTAAGAACAGGAGTCTTTTTCTTCATCTTAATGGTTGATGTGTATAAAAGCATCGCATCTGCCAAGTCCTTACCAAGTTCCATGATTTTCAGATTAGCAATGTCAGGAACCCATCGTTTTCCGTCATACACAAACCATTTCTTTCGTTCAGGCACATACCTTGCGATAGTTTTGAACACATCAGCAAATAGCCTTCCGTAGCCGATATCTCCACTTCGGTATCTTTTGTTTTCAAGTAGATTGAATTCAGTCAATTTTTGAAGAATGTCGTTGAAGACTTCTTCGGCAGATACCAACATAGGACTGTAAAATGCAGTGCAGTTCTTCACAGCCTTTGTGAGTGTAATCATTCCATAAGTTGAACCACTCTGAACTCTGTCCCACTTGTCACGCATAAGACCAGATCTTCTGAAAAGCCTGTCCATCTGCTCAGTGTCACCACCACACCAGAAAGCAAGTATTTCAGCTAAAGCCATATCTGCTTCACTTGCAGATTTGTCATCGGGTATTTCACCATTCCACAAAGCATTGAATTTTTCTCCCTGCTTTGACTTCGATGCTTTGTTATAGACACTTTCATCTGAAAGATAGCTGCCGGGTGCATCTACAGTTGAATCAGTAACATCTGCATCAGGCCTTTTCATGTACCTATCAAGTACTGTTTGCAGTTCTTTGCTACGGTTGTTCACATCAGTTCCATGGATTGCTTTGCCAGTTAGTGTAAGAAACTTGCCTGTAGCATCAGGTGAGTAAACCTCCACATGAGTATTGCGATTGTTGATGTAATATTTCTCTGTGTCATAGCTGAAACCATCTGCAAGAACAAAGATGTGAATACCATTGCCGGACGGACTTAACTCCGTATAGGAATCAAGGGTATCCATGATATCCTGACCTCTTTCATCAAGCATTCCATCAACACAGTCATCAACATCCACAAGCCTTAATAGTTCAAAGCAGCCGACACCGATACCTGCATATCCACCTTTTGCAAAAACCTCAACAGTTTCATCAAAGGATGAATAATGCTGTGGATTTGTCGCATCGGCTCTTTTTCCGTTAAGCTGATATGGTATCTTGTCCGGTTTGCTTTTGCCTGATTTCATCTCAAGTTTCCACAAGCAGAACTTTCCATTCTCCTGCATGAACTTGGGTATTGTGGAGTAATCAAACTCCATGTCTGATTTTTGATTTTTCTTATCCATACATCTGTATGACCTCCTTCCTTGAGGACTTTTTTTGTCCTCCTATCTGTTAGCCTTGGGAGATACATGAAAAGGACGCGTTTTTAAAAAAGATAAAAAATATCCCACAACTATACTAGTTAGTCGCAGGAGGTAGAAAAATTCATAATTTTATGACATAATGACGCTATATTGGTGAAACATTTGAGTAAAGGAGATGCAACATGGGATTTCCAGAAGAAATTAAAAGAATCAGACAACGATGTTTTCTGACACAGCAAGATTTTGCCAAAGAAGTACAGGTGGCATTTTCTACTGTGAATAGATGGGAAGGCGGTAAAGCAAAGCCTAACCTTAATGCAATGAAAAATATAAAGGAGTTCTGCCTTAAACACGATGTTGATTATACAGGTGTTGAAGAGGCATGGCTTGATTTTAAAGTGGAGGGAAAAAGATAATGGCTATCGACAATAAGAAGGAACAGGAACGTGATGAACTTCACAGAGCTATATGGGCAATCGCAGATGAACTGCGTGGTGCGGTAGATGGTTGGGACTTTAAGAACTATGTACTTGGCACTATGTTCTACAGATACATTTCTGAAAATATTACTAACTACATCAATGAAGGTGAAATTGAAGCAGGTAATACTGATTTCGATTTTGCGCAGATGTCTGATAACGATGCAGAGGAAGCAAGAGAAGGACTTGTTCAGGAGAAAGGGTTCTTTATCCTTCCTTCTGAACTTTTCTGCAATGTAAGATCAAAAGCTAAGGATGATGAAAACCTTAATGAAACACTTGAAAAGGTATTCCGTCACATTGAAGAGTCTGCTAAAGGCAGTGAATCTGAATCTGACTTTGCAGGACTTTTTGATGACTTCGATGTCAACAGTAACAAACTTGGTTCAACAGTTGCAAAGAGAAATGAAAAGCTTTGTAAACTTCTTGATGGTGTAGCTGATATGAAACTTGGTGATGTTAAGAATCACGATATTGATGCATTCGGTGATGCCTATGAATACCTTATGACTATGTACGCATCCAATGCAGGTAAATCCGGAGGTGAGTTCTTCACTCCTGCTGATGTATCAGAACTTCTTACAAGACTTGGTACAGTTGGCAAGACTGAAATCAACAAAGTTTATGACCCAGCCTGTGGCTCTGGTTCGTTACTTCTAAAAGCTGAAAAGGTGCTTGGCAGAGATAAGGTACGAAATGGTTTCTACGGACAGGAAATCAATATCACAACCTACAACCTTTGCCGTATCAATATGTTCTTACACGATATCGGTTTTGATAAATTCAATATTGCTTGTGAAGATACACTTATAGCACCTGCACATTGGGATGATGAACCATTTGAACTTATCGTTTCAAATCCACCATACTCAATCAAGTGGGCTGGTGATGATAATCCATTACTTATAAATGATCCTCGTTTTGCACCTGCAGGTGTTCTTGCACCAAAGAGCAAGGCTGACCTTGCGTTTATTATGCACAGTCTTTCTTGGCTTGCATCGAACGGAACTGCTGCAATCGTATGCTTCCCTGGTATTATGTACCGTGGCGGTGCTGAAAAGAAAATAAGAAAGTATCTTGTTGATAACAACTTTATTGATTGCGTTATTCAGTTGCCTTCTAACCTTTTCTTTGGAACATCTATTGCAACCTGTATTATGGTTCTTAAGAAGAATAAGGTAGATAATAGAACATTATTCATTGATGCAACTAACGAATGTATTAAGGTAACAAACAATAATAAGCTTACACAGGAAAATATGGATAAGATCGTTGATTGTTTTGCCAACAGAACAGAAACAGAACATTTCTCTCATTTAGCAACATATGAAGAAGTTGAAGAGAACGACTACAATCTTTCAGTTTCTACTTATGTTGAAGCCGAAGATACCAGAGAAAAGATTGATATTGTAAAGCTTAATGCAGAAATAAAAGAAATTGTCGCTCGTGAAGAAGCGTTAAGAAAAGCAATCGATGAAATTATTGCAGAAATCGAGGTGTAACGAATGAACAAATTAGTCGAACTGATACAGGAATTATGCCCTGAAGGTGTGGAATTCTTTACTGTTAAAGAACTCACTAAGAAAAAAACAATCAAAACGATAACTCCTTCTATAAAGATAAAAAGAAACGATTATCAAGAGAATGGTATCACACCTATTATTTCTCAAGAATTAGAGTATATATCTGGATATTGTGATTTCATCGACAACAGTATTCCTAAGAATAATTATGTTTGCTTTGGTGACCATAGTGAACATATAAAATTCGTGGATTTCGCTTTTGTCCAAGGTGCGGATGGTTTAAAAATAATGTCCTTAGACGAAGAAAAGTTAATGGCAAAGTTCTTTTATTACGCAATCTCTTCATTCTATGTAAGACATAATAATTATGAAAGACATTTTAAATATTTGAATGACACGGAAATCCCTGTACCTCCGTTGGAGGTACAACGTGAAATAGTCCGTATTCTGGACTGTTTCACGTTACTTACAGCAGAGCTTACAGCAGAGCTTACAGCTCGTAAGAAACAGTATGAATATTATAGAGATGAATTATTAAAACCTAAAGCTGACATTCCTATGGTTAAGCTTAAAGAAATTGCCACTTCTATTTATAGGGGTGCAGGAATAAAAAGAGACCAAGTAACTGAGGAAGGTATCCCTTGTGTCAGATATGGGGAAATATACACTACATACAATACATGGTTTGGTGAGTGCGTTTCTCATACAAAAGAAGAATATATTCCTAGTCCAAAATATTTTGAACACGGAGATATTCTGTTCGCAATAACTGGAGAAAGTGTTGAAGATATCGCAAAATCTATTGCATATGTTGGTCATGATAAATGCCTTGCGGGTGGAGATATTGTTGTAATGAAACACGAACAAAACCCTCGTTATCTTGCTCATGTTCTTAATACCTCTATGGCAAGAGAACAAAAGAGTAAGGGTAAGGTTAAAAGTAAGGTGGTACATTCAAATGTTCCGTCAATCGAGCAAATTGAAATACCACTGCCATCATTGGAAGTTCAAAAGCGTTATGCGGAAGTGCTTGATAACTTTGAAAAGATTTGTAATGACCTAAATATCGGTCTTCCTGCTGAAATTGATGCAAGGCAAAAACAATATGAATTTTATCGCAATTTACTATTGACATTCGCTGAAACTGGCAACACAATCGTACAGACAGACAGACAGACAGACAGACAGACAGACAGACAGAGCATAATTAAGCTTATTCAGTATGTATTTGGTTATGCACCTGTTAAGCTTGAAGAAATCGCTACAATTGTCAGAGGTGGAAACTTCCAGAAGAAAGACTTCGTAGAAAACGGTAGACCTTGTATCCATTATGGTCAGATGTATACTCATTTCGGAATTGCTGCAGATAAGACTTTGACGTTCGTGAATGAAGAAGTATTTGCAAAATCAAAAACTGCAAAATCAGGTGATATTGTTATGGCTGTTACAAGCGAGAACGTTGAAGACGTGTGTTCTTGTACTGCATGGCTTGGTGATGAAGATATTGCTATCAGCGGTCACACCGCTATTATCAGTCATAATCAGAATCCAAAGTTCCTGTCATACTACTTCCACAGTACGATGTTCTTTGATCAGAAAAAGAAACTTGCACATGGAACTAAGGTTATAGAAGTTACTCCTAGTAAGTTAAGTGACATTGTGATTATGATACCTACTATAGAAGAACAACAAAGAATCGTTGATATTCTTGATAGGTTTGATTCCTTATGCAACAGCATTTCAGAGGGATTACCTGCTGAAATAGAAGCAAGACAAAAACAATATGAATATTATCGTGATAAACTACTAACATTTAAGGAGATGTAATTATGCAACATACAAATATTATAGAATGTAAAAAATGCGGAAAGAAGTTTAGATGTGAAGAAACCGGTAATATATGGCCTGGTGGTAAAGAAAGAGAAGAAGCAAATTGCCCTTATTGTGGTGAGGTAGCGTATACTACAATGACAAGTGGTTTTGTTCACACTTACAAGATAGAAAAAGATAATGAGTAAGGAGTGATGAAAAATGCCATATTTCAATATCGTGGCAACGACAAGTGAAAATACAGTTGTTACCGAATATGAGCCTGTGAAGGCACGTTCTAGCAACTATCAGTCAGAATCTGAACTGGAAAAAGAATTTATTCGTATGCTTACAGAACAGGGATACGAATATCTTCAGATACACACAGAAAAAGATCTGATTGCAAATCTTCGTAATCAGCTTGAAAGATTAAATGCTTATCAGTTTTCTGCATCTGAGTGGGATAGATTCTTTAAGAATTCTATTGCAAATCAGAATGAAGGAATCGTTGAAAAGACAAGAAAAATCCAGGAGGATAATGTTCAGGTCTTAAAGCGAGATGATGGCAGCACAAAGAATATTACCCTTATTGATAAGAAGAATATCCACAATAACTTTTTGCAGGTCATCAATCAGTATGTTATCGGTACTGCACAGGGTGCAAAGCATGATAACAGATACGATGTAACAATCCTTGTAAATGGTTTCCCTCTTGTTCACATCGAATTAAAACGCAGAGGCGTGGCTATTCGTGAGGCTTTCAATCAGATTAACCGATATCAGAGAGATTCGTTCTGGGCAGGAAGTGGTCTGTTTGAATATACTCAGATTTTCGTTATTTCAAACGGAACAAACACAAAGTACTATTCCAACAGCACACGTTTTAATGCTATCAATGATGTAAATGCTGCAGCTACTGCCAAGAAAAGTAAAACAAGCAATAGCTTTGAATTTACATCATTCTGGGCAGATGCAAACAATCGTGTTATCCCGGATTTGATTGACTTCACAAGAACATTCTTTGCAAAGCATACAATTCTTAATATCATTACCAAGTATTGCATTTTCACTTCCGAAAATATGCTTATGGTAATGCGACCATATCAGATTACTGCAACCGAACGTATTCTGAATCGTATTGAGATTGCTAATAACTATAAAAAATATGGTGATGTTGCCGGAGGTGGTTATATCTGGCATACAACAGGTTCAGGTAAGACACTTACATCATTCAAAACTGCAAGACAAGCTTCTTTATTACCTTACATAGATAAGGTACTCTTCGTAGTTGACCGTAAGGACTTGGACTACCAGACAATGAAGGAATATGATCGTTTTGAAAAAGGTGCTGCAAACAGCAATACTTCTACTGCCATTCTTAAAAAGCAGTTGGAGGACAGCGATGCTCACATCATCATTACGACTATTCAAAAGCTTGCGACATTCATCAAGAAAAATAAAGACCATGAAGTATACAACAAGCACGTAGTAATCATCTTTGACGAATGCCATAGAAGTCAGTTTGGTGATATGCACGCTGCTATTGTAAAAAGCTTTAAGAAATTTCACTTATTCGGTTTCACAGGAACACCAATCTTTCCTGCAAATACCGGAAGTATCCGTAAGCCACAGTTCTTCACAACAGAGCAGACCTTTGGTGACCAGTTACATACATATACTATTGTTGACGCTATCAACGATAAGAACGTTCTCCCGTTCAGAGTTGACTATGTTAAGACAATGGATATGGGTGAAGATATCGATGATGAACAGGTATGGGATATTGCTCGTGAAAAGGCTATGATGGCTCCTGAGCGTATCAGACTTGTAACTGAATACATTCTTAACAACTTTGACAGAAAAACATATCGTGGTGATAAAACATATATCTACAATACCCTTACCAATATTTCAGAAGTTGCATCTGGCAAGAATGGTGCTGTAGAAGAAATCAAAAAGAAACAACGTGTAAGTGGATTTAACTCCATCTTTGCTGTTGCATCTGTTCCAATGGCAAAATTATATTATCAGGAATTCAAAAAGCAGATGGAGGCAGACCCTACGAAGAAACTTCGTATCGCAACCATCTATAGCTATGGTGCAAATGAAGCCGAATATGATGAAGGCACAAGTGGTATCCTTGATGAGGAAAACTCAGAAGATACATCAGCACTTGATCAGTCATCAAGAGATTTCCTTGATATGGCAATCAAAGATTATAACGAGATGTTCCATACGAACTACTCGACAGACAGCGACAAGTTCCAGAACTATTATAAAGATGTTTCTCTTCGTATGAAGAACAAGGAACTTGATTTGCTCATCGTTGTAAATATGTTCTTAACAGGGTTTGATGCTACTACATTAAACACACTATGGGTAGATAAGAACCTTAAGATGCATGGACTCATTCAGGCATTTTCAAGAACAAACCGAATCCTTAATTCAATCAAGACCTTCGGTAATATCGTTTGCTTTAGAAATCTTCAGAAACGAGTTGATACGGCTATTTCACTTTTCGGTGATAAGAATGCAGGTGGTATCGTTCTGATGAAAGGATTCAAAGATTACTACTATGGTTATGAAGGCATTGATGGAAAGCAGTATCCGGGATATATGGATATGATGGATGATTTAACATATAAATTTCCACTTTCAGAACCACAAATTATCGGTGAGCAGAATCAGAAAGATTTTATCTCATTATTTGGTGCAATTCTTCGTATGAGAAACCTCTTATCTGCATTTGACGAATTTGCAGGTAAAGAGATGATTTCTGAACGTGATTTACAGGATTATCTTGGCAGGTATCAAGACTTGCGAGATGAATGGAATGAAAGACGCAAACGTGGTGAAAGCACAGATATTATCGATGATATCGTCTTTGAAGTAGAACTTATCAAGCAGATAGAAATCAATATCGATTACATTCTTATGCTTGTTAAGAAATATCACGATAGCCACTGTGAAGATAAGGAAGTGCTTGTCACAATTAAAAAGGCTATTGATGCCAGCCCTGAACTTCGTAGCAAAAAGGCACTTATAGAAACATTCATTGCCGGAATCAATGATGTTGAAGATGTTATGACTGAATGGCATGACTATGTAGCCGAAAAGCGTGAAGAAGAACTTGTTCAGATTATTAAAGATGAAAAGCTAAAAGAACCTGAAACAAGAAAATTCATCGAGAACTCATTCCGAGATGGTGAAATCAAAACCACAGGTACAGACATTGATAAGCTTATGCCACCTGTATCTCGATTCGGTGGCGGCAACAGAGCTGCCAAGAAGCAAGGTGTCATTGACAAGCTTAAATCATTCTTCGAGAAGTTCTTCGGTGTTGGCGGCTCATTCACTGCTGATGCACCTAAGACTGTGAGCTATGCTGATGTTGTATCAAATCAGCCATTGATGATGGTAGCTGAAGATACTGCAACTTATGGAACGAAGAAGGATGGTGAATAATATGGGAAGTATTGTTTTAGAATTGCAAAATGAAATTGTTTCATCGAATTGTGATGTTGTTAATGTGTTACGCAGAGCACATCTAATAGCATCAAAACTAAAACTTACTGATTTTGATAAGTGGATTCAATATGAATTAAACGGTTATCCTGACCAAGAATCGTGTCCGGAGTATAGAAAAATTCGAGGTAGTTTAAAGGCATTTAATCCATATAATGGATGGATACCCACTTTAATACAAAATAACGAATTCGAAAAAAAGATTTGCGAAAGGAAATTGGCAAACTCTATTTCTGAAATCATATCCTTATGTGAATCATCGGAAAATGGTTTGATATCAGAATTTTCTGGAGAACATCTTGCGTTGTTTAATAAAATGTTTGATTCTCCACTGCCAATGAGATATGCACTTCACATCCCAACAACTGCTGTAAAAGATATTGAAGAAAAAGTTAAAAATACTATCTTGGAATGGACATTAAAGCTAGAAGCAGAAGGAATTGTCGGAGAAAATATGACATTCTCTGAGAAAGAAAAAGATTGTGCAATCAATATTCCTCAAACGGTTAATAACTATTACGGAAATACAAGTGTTATTAATTCACCATCTGACAATGTTCAAATCGTATCTGGTAGCGAAAACACCGTTTCATTTTCATATGATAAAGTTAAAGATATGATCACTGAAGTTGAAAAAAGTATTGGTGAGTCAGATTTATCAAAAGATGACATGGAAACGGCAGTTGAATTATTAGATGATATTAAGTCAAAAATCGAAGAAGAAAAGAAACCACATATTCTAAAATTTGCATTAGTCGGATTGAAAGATTTTTTGATTAATACAGGTGCTAATGTTGCGGCTGGACTTATTCAAGCCAAAATGCAAGGTTTGTTCTAATTAATCTCACATACCATTTTGGTACTTGAGAGCATAAGAAAACGACCACACAGGAGCATTCCTACTCTTGTATGGTCGTTATTTCTTTTGTCACCGCTTGAAGACATCACTCTAAATCTGCTTTTCTACAAATCCCTAAGTGAAGTCCTCTTTAGGGGCTTGTTTTTTGTGCAAATATAATGAAGTTTTGATTAATGATTATATATCTTCCGTTTGTAATTGAAAAAACAAAAATGACCAGACAAGTGTAAATCAATACTCTTGACTGGTCTTTTTTTCATGTATTTACAAATGTGTATGATGGGAATCGAACCCACGCTATTCGCTCCGGAGGCGAACGCTCTATCCATTAAGCTACATACACAGATAAAGCCTGTTTTTAAGGAATAATGCAGAATCCCTTAACTTTTCGTATTGTAACACATTTTTATAATAGAATTAAAGAAACTATCGTAAAATGTTATAATGTTAAATACATATTTAAATGACAGGGGTTTCATATGCGAATAAATAAATTACTTAGTTCTATTGGCTATTGCTCAAGACGAGCAGCAGATAAATTAGTTGAAGAAGGCCGAGTAACCGTTGACGGAAAACCGGTGGAAATGGGCGAGCAGGTTGATGAAAATGCAAATATCTGTGTGGACGGAAAGCCTGTTCAAAAAGAAGAGGAAAACATTTTAATAGCATTTCACAAGCCTGTTGGAATTGTCTGTACAGCAACAGATAAGCAGGGCAAGGACAACATCGTAGACTATATAAATTACGGAAAGAGAATATATCCTATTGGAAGACTTGATAAGGCGTCAGAAGGTCTCATTTTACTTACAAATAACGGTGAGATAATGAATAGAATGCTTAAGGCTTCATACTATCACGAGAAGGAATATGTGGTAGATGTAAACAAGGACATTACTGCAGATTTTCTTAAAAGGATGATGAACGGCGTCTATATCAGGGAGCTTGATAAGACAACTGCCAAATGTAAATGTGAGCCAATCTATGACAAGTCTGACAGAGATAAGACAATAGACTGGGACGGCAAGTTAATTAAGAATACAAGAAGATTCCGAATAGTCCTTGTTCAGGGAATGAACAGACAAGTAAGACGAATGTGTGAAGCATTTGATTATACTGTTACAAGATTAAAAAGAGTACGAATAATGAATATAAAGCTTGGCAATCTGCCCGTTGGTAAGTATAGAAATCTTACAGACGGAGAATATACAAAGCTGTTAAAAGATCTTGATTTGGAGAAGTAAGATTTTTGATGTCTAACAGATTATAAAGATAGATTTTGAATTAATTGTAATGGAAATTTGCCAATTATAAGAGGGTTTTAAAGTGGGAACAAAGGAAGAGAATATAAAACGAATGCAGGAGCTCATTCCGATACTGGATGATGCTGCTAAGGCATACTATGTTGACGGTATAGAGAAAATATCCAACTTCGAATATGATGCCATGTATGACGAGCTGGAAGCGCTTGAAAAAGAGACAGGTATAGTTTTATCAGGATCACCAACAAGAAAGGTCGGCTACGAGGTAATGAGCGAATTACCTAAGGAGCGCCACGCTTCACCAATGCTTAGTCTCGGTAAGACAAAGAGCGTGGAGGAGCTTGAAAGCTTTGTAGGCGACAAGCAGGCTCTCCTTTCATGGAAAATGGATGGACTTACCATTGTTCTTACATACAACAACGGTGAACTCATTAAGGCCGTTACAAGAGGAAATGGTGAAATCGGAGAAATCATTACACCAAATGCAAAAGTATTTAAAAATATTCCATTATCCATTGAATATAAGGGTGAGCTTGTTATCCGTGGAGAGGCTGTTATTAAATATTCTGATTTTAACAAGATAAATGATTCAATTCCTGACATGCAGGCAAGATATAAGAATCCAAGAAACCTCTGCTCAGGTTCAGTGCGTGCATTAAATTCAGAAGTAACTGCAGGAAGAAATGTTTACTTTTATGCATTTGCCCTTGTTAGCGCAGATATAGACAATCACAACTCACGAGATTATGAATTCAAATGGCTTAAGGAGCAGGGATTTACAACAGTTGATTATCATCTTGTGGATAAGACAAATATAGATAAATACGTAAAGCAGATGGAATCCGAGATTAAAACAAATGAGTTTCCATCTGACGGCTTAGTATTATTATTTGATGATATCGCATATGGTAATTCTCTTGGTTCAACTGCCAAGTTCCCAAGAAATGCTATAGCATTTAAATGGCAGGATGAGGTTGCGTCAACTCACCTTAGGGAAATAGAATGGTCAGCTTCAAGAACAGGTCTTATTAACCCTGTAGCCATATTTGATGAGGTTGAGTTAGATGGAACAACAGTAGAGAGATCAAGTCTTCACAACATCAGCTATATTAAGTCTCTTGAGCTTGGTATAGGGGATGAAATAGAAGTATATAAGGCAAATATGATTATTCCCCAGATTGCAAAGAACATTACAAAGTCATGTAAGTTTGAAATACCTGCAAAATGTCCTGTCTGCGGTGAGAATACATATATTGATGACACAAATGGCGTAGAAGTTCTTATGTGTCCAAATGCTAAATGTCCAGCAAAGCATATTAAGAGCTTTGTACATTTTGCAAGCAGAGATGCCATGAATATTGATGGATTTTCTGAGGCAACTGCTGAGAAATTTATCCAGGAAAGATTTATAAAGCATTTCCACGACATTTATCATCTGGATGACTATAGAGAAAATATCGTAACAATGCCAGGCTTTGGTGAGAAGTCATATGCAAACTTAATAGATGCGGTTGAGAAGAGCAGAACTATAGAGCTTTATCATCTGATATATGGTCTTGGCATTGCGGGAATCGGCGTATCAAATGCCAAGGTATTATGTAAGAATATCGAAGATCCAATGGATGTGCTCACTATTACTGAAGAAGAGCTGATAAATATAGACGGATTTGGAAATGTTCTTGCTGATTCATTTGTTGGATATTTTGCTGATGAAGATAATAAGGACGAGTATATTAAGCTCTTACAGGAATTAAATATTATTAAGACTGAGCAGAATGTTTCAAATGTTCTTGAAGGGAAGACATTTGTTATCACAGGTTCTCTTAATACATATGAAAACAGAGATGCATTAAAGGCACATATTGAATCACTCGGCGGTAAGGTAAGCGGAAGTGTATCAGGAAATACAAGCTATCTGATTAATAATGATGCGAATTCCACAACAGGAAAGAATAAGAAAGCCAAGGAACTAGGAATTCCGATTATCAGCGAAGAAGATTTCAGGGAGATGATAGTATGAATCCCGAAGTGGAGAAACAGAGTTTCATAAATCCAGAGAGTCACAAGGTTATATACCAGAATGAATACGACCGTATGACTGAGGAATATGATGCGGAGTACTTTGCCTGGGCGGAGGATTTATATAACAGCCGAATCATAGTCTACAGTGATAAGGGTAAGAATCTAAAAAACACGGACAGTATTCACTCATGCGGAATTATCGTTGAGGATCTTCACAGTGTAAGTTGCGTTAAATGCGTAATGGCTCTTGTTGATACTGATACGGGAGACATTTACATAAGCGATACTTCATTTAACATAAACTGGAAAATGATTCGCCGAAGCATTGAATATGGAATGGAACTTTATGTGCAGGATGGCGGTGAGCTAAATATAGAAACTGCCAAGGAGCTGGTTGATGTTTCAAGGCTTGATAAAAAGGGATATAAGGCATCAATAGTTCACGGTCGCATAAAGCTTATTAAGGATGATTCGGATGAGAAAAAAGAAGATGAAAATAATCCATGCGAGAGATTAAAAAAGAATCTTCTGGCAGACCCGAATTTAAATTATTTTTATTCAATTCTGAGCATATATGTACACGACAGACAGTGTGATGAAGTAAAGGACATAGAGGCAGATGTATTTTCAGCTTCAAAAGTAATTCCTGACGGAATGGTAATGTGTCTTAAGTGCAAAAGAAATATACTTTTAAGACAGGCATGCAGTGGCAACGAAAAGCAGATGTCCATGGCCATGAGCATTTTCAGAAGATATAACATTAATATTGATTTGCTGGAGAGAGCCATATTGAAGAGTGATATGAAGATTGTGGCGTATACACCGTTTGAAATGGCGATATTGTGCAGCGGCGACCGTTGGATTGTTAAGATGAACAGCAATAAAAAGCCGGAAATCTGGTTCCGTAAAGAGGGACAGACTGAAAAAGAGCAGAAAAATGCTGTGGAAGTGCTGGATGTTGATGAGAAGCACGTGACGCTTAATGGGATAATAGAGTGCATTGGAGAGAAGTATAGGAATATAGGGAAGTGAGAATAAAAGACACCTGAATGGAGAGGCTTCGTAAGGAAGTTCTCTCCATTTGGCTTTTGCAATCAGCCGAAATGATTGATATGCGGAAAAATTAACGGAAGTGTTACGTTAATATTGAATTACTTTAATGTTTACGAAATGGAAGACTAAAAATAAAAAGAAGTTTAGGACAGATAATTTGTGAAAGTGGATATGAAATTATCAACAGAGAGAAATTTGATAAGATTTGCGAATATTTGGAAATGTTTAAAGACAAAGAAGACTGGTGCACATTTGATTCGATAATTGTTAACGTGGAAAATGACAAAGTTGTTTTAACGATAAAGTGCCCACCGCTTCTTGCTTTTGAATTTGGAGACGAAGTTTGGTTTCGTGATCTGATCAGAAATTCAGACAGCATGAACATATCAGGAAACAATGGTGTTAATGTTCTACTGAAATTTACAATAGGCGACATGGTTAAAAAGATGGCAATAAAATAAGATACGGATGTTGACTGAAAAATTATCAATGAAGCTGGCATGACATCACGGTAAAAAAGCTTTTTATATTTCATCCTAAAACATCCTTCCCCCAGAATTCCCGGTTGCCGATTCCGTCCCCTTGGGTTACTATATTCTCTACATTAAAATGAATGGGTGACATTAAGATGGATAATCTTTATTACAGTTTAAATGCAACAATGCCGATTTTTCTGGTTATGATCCTCGGGTTCGTATTCAGGAAAATCGGTTTATTAAGTGAAAATCTTGCAAGCGGAATCAATAAATTTGTATTTAAGGTTGCTCTTCCTACCAATTTATTTATTCAGCTGTATGATGTAGACATTTTCACTATATGGGATACAAAATACGTTATTTTCTGTTTTGTAGCTACACTTATAAGTGTATTGATTTCCTGGGGGATTGCACATCTCCTCAGAGACAGGAGTGTAAGAGGAGAGGTTGTTCAGGCATCATATAGAAGTAGTGCCTCTCTTCTTGGAATGGCATATATTGAAAATATTTACGGTTCCGCGTCCGTAGGTTCACTTATGATGATTGGATGTGTGCCACTTTACAATGTATCTGCCGTTATTATTCTTTCTCTTATGAATCCGAATAATACGGGAATTGACGGCAATAAAATAAAGTCTTCACTGATAGGTATTATAAAGAATCCTATTATCTGGGGAATTATTTTTGGATTTGCCTGGTCTCTTACAGGGATACATTTTCCGACAATTGCAGAGACAACTGTTTCTTACATAGGCCGTACAGCAAGTCCTCTTGGACTTCTTGCCATGGGTGCGATGATAGACTTTGGAAGTATCATGAAGCAGAAAGGTCCGGTTATTCTTTCTGTATTTATGAAACTTGTTTTATTCGTTGTTATCTTTGCACCGGTTGCCATCTGGTTAGGATTTGAAGGTGAAAAACTTATAGCACTTATTATTATGCTTGGTTCTGCATCTACTGTGGCAGGATTTATTATGGCTAAAAATATGGGGCATGAGGGCAATGTGTCGGCAGGATCCGCTGCATTGAGTACACTTCTTAGTTCATTTACCATGACACTGTGGATATGGTTACTTAGAAGTGGTGGATACATTTAATCAATTACAAACATTTATATTAAATATATATTAAATATTTATATTTAGCATTCATAATTAATATTTAAAATACAAAAGCAATGGAAATAAAATGTATTATTTGCAAAATACATGTATTTTCCGTTGCTTTTCCTTATTAACGCGTACTTTATAAATTGCCTTTATTGTATAAAAATGATAAAATTTGTCTTAACTGTCTGTAAACTAAAATATCGTTTACGACATTTACGAATGTAGCTGTAAACTGATTTATGGTTTACAAAATTGAACTATTGGGAGAAGTGTATGAGTTCAGCGAAAATATTAATGTTGATAGCCATGATTGCCTATCTAGCAACGATGGTTGGTATCGGAATAAAGTTCTCCAATAAGAATAAAACTATGGGAGACTTTTATCTCGGTGGAAGAAAGCTGGGTCCGTTGGTTACAGCCATGAGTGCGGAAGCCAGTGATATGAGTAGTTACCTGCTCATGGGATTGCCAGGACTTGCATATCTGACAGGTCTTGCAGATGTAGGCTGGACAGTTATCGGTCTTGCCGCAGGTACATATTTAAACTGGCTGATTGTTTCAAAGAGACTTAGAATTTACTCAGAAAAGACAAAGTCAATCACAATACCTGAATTTTTCTCTAACAGATATGGAGATAAGAAGAAGTCTTTAACACTTATTGCTGCTGCATGGATCATTGTATTCTTTGTTCCATATACAGCATCAGGATTTGCAGCCTGCGGAAAGCTCTTTAACAGTCTTTTCGGAATTGATTATCATTTAGCCATGATAATAAGTGCCATTGTTATTATTGCTTATACAATGCTCGGTGGCTTCCTTGCTGCATCAACAACAGACTTTATTCAGAGTATTATTATGACCGTTGCGTTATTTATCGTTCTGGGATTCGGTGTTTATGTAGCCGGAGGTATGGATAATGTAATTGAAAATGCTTCAGGTCTGGCAGGTTATCTGTCATTTACACAGACACACGATCCGACAACGGGGGCGGCACAACCGTATACATTCCTTAATATAGTTTCCACAGTGGCATGGGGACTTGGATATTTCGGTATGCCTCATATTCTTTTAAGATTCATGGCTATCGAAGATGCCGAAAAGCTTAAGACTTCAAGAAGAGTTGGAACTATCTGGGTTATCATTGCAATGGGAATCTCAGTTATGATTGGTGTTATTGGATTAGCACTTTCAGATAACGGTTCTATCGGAGCTCTTCAGGGATCAGGATCAGAAACTGTAATTATTGAAATTGCGTCATTGTTATCACAGAACGGCTGGTTCCTTGCAATTATTGCAGGTATTATCCTCAGTGGTATTCTTGCTTCAACAATGTCAACTTCAGATTCACAGCTTCTTGCAGCATCATCAAGTGTTACTAACGATATTTTAGTAGGTGTTTTCAAGAGAAAAATCTCTGAGAAGAAGTTATTGCTTATTTCTCGTTTAAGCTTAGTTGCCATAGCTGTTATCGGTGTGTTCCTTGCATGGGACCCTGACAGCTCTGTATTCCAGATTGTTTCATTTGCATGGGCAGGATTTGGAGCGGCATTCGGACCTGTAGTTTTACTTGCACTTTTCTGGAAGAGATCTAACTTTTACGGTGCACTTTCAGGTATGCTCGTTGGTGGTGCTATGGTATTCATCTGGAAATTTGCAGTAAGACCTTTAGGCGGAGCTTTTAACATTTACGAATTATTACCTGCATTCCTTATCGCAATCGGAGTAAATGTAATCGTGAGTCTCTGTACTAAGAAGCCTGACGCAGAAGTACTTGCTACATTTGATGAAGTAAGGAATTATAAAAAACACGCATAAATATTAGCAGTTTATAAGGGGAAGTATAATGAAGATTACATTTTGGCTAGACTTTGTGTGTCCACATTCATATATCGGTAAGGCAAGACTGGAAGATGCAATCCAGAGAGCCGGTATCGACAGAAATGATGTTGAGATTGAATACAAAACTCTTGAATATGACAAGAATGCTCCTAAGGAATATGTTGACGATGCAGTTAAGATTGTATGTAAGAGATATTACTACGGTCCTACAGGAGCTAAGATGGCAATGAAGAGAATCTCAGACTGGGGTAAGTTTGAGGGCTTAGAGTTAAATTATTTAACAGCAAGATATACTAATTCTCTTGATGCCAACAGACTTCTTAAGCTTGCTCAGTCAAAGGGCGATTCAAATGTTACAGAGAAGCTTGTAGACGGATTCTTCAAGGCTTTCTTTACAGATAACTTAGAGCTCAGTGACAGAAATGTACTTATCGATGTTGCTGAAAAAGCCGGTCTTAACAAGGCAGACATTGAGAAGGTATTAGACAGTAATGAATTCGAAGCTGAGGTTCGTGCTGATGAGGCAGAAGCTGAAAGCAAGGAAATTGGAACACCTTATACAATCATTAATGGTGAAAAGGGTGAGTTCATTGTTAACGGTGCACAGGATGGCGTTATGTTCGTTAAGGCACTTAAGGATGCAGCCGGAATTAACTAATACAAAATAAATATAAATAATAAAAGACGCTTTCTTTATAGAGGGCGTCTTTTTTTTAAAAGATTGAAATAAGTACTGTTTTAAATGTTATAAAACATGTGAAATGACAGTTTATAATATTCTCTCTTAAATGTATAATTGGTTTTAACTGAATCATGAATATGTCTTGAGATTTGTATTCGTGTGATTACTTATTTCTGTATTTAAATATCGAAGCAATTTATACATAAACATTTTAAATATAAAACCGGAGTTATATATGAAGATTACATATTGGTCTGATTTTGCATGTCCTTATTGTTATATCGGAGAGGAAAGACTATTAAAAGCCATAAAAAGACTTGGCATGGAAAATGATATAGAGCTTGAAATGAAAAGCTATGAATTAGATCCGAATGCACCCAAGGAATGTACAGGAACAATGGCGGAGCGATATGCCAAAAACATGAAGCTTGGGCCAAAGGGCGCGGAATATCATGTTGAAAGAGTTTCAAGGTTTGGCCGAATGGAAGGTCTTGATATGGATTACGCAAAATCCAAATATACCAATACTCTTGATGCCCACAGACTTCTTAAGTTTGCACAGTCAAAGGACGATAAAGAAATAATAAGTAAACTGACAAAGAGTTTATTTGATGCATACTTTGCAAAGGGACTTGAGCTCAGCGACAGAAATACTCTTGTAAAGATTTGTGTGGAAGCGGGACTTTCCGAGAATGATATTGTAAATGCATTAGACAGTGATACATTTACAGATGAAGTAAGAGCTGACGAAAGTGAAGTGGAAGCAGACCCTGATTTTTACGGTATACCTCTTTTTGTTATAGGGGATAAGAAGCTTGAAGGGGCTGCAGAAGAAAATGCATTTATTACAGCCATAAGAGAAGCGCTGGCAGGTGACGCTGTAGCAGAAAATAATTCTGAAGAGAAAGTTCATAGTGATGATTCTGATAAAAGCGGATGTAGTGACGAATCTAATGAAAATGGGTGTGTTAATGGAGTCTGCAGAATATAGATTACTTTAGAACATGGATGCGGTGATTAAGTATATAAAATATAAATCACATTAGAAAAACAAATAGAAATTAAATAACAAAAACAAACGCCTGAGCATATAGACACAAAACTATATACCCAGGCTTTTTAATATTTTAAATTACTGTTTTACTCTTTCGTCAGCTTCGAAGCATGCGTAATCATTTTCTTTGTTACACATTTTCTCATCGATCTCTGTGATATAAGGATCTGCTTCTATTGCACAGCATCTTCCCGCACGAGTCCATTTGCACTTTGGAAAGTTAGGACATACGAACTGGAAGCACTGTTTTTCTTCTGTCATATTTGCCATTAAGTAACCCCGCTTTATTTCTTATAACTATAAATACACATGCCGTAAGTATATCATATAATTTGCAACATACCCTTAATTGATGTACATTTAAACAAATAATAAAATGATTTCCAATGCGTTAGTTCTATATTAAAATCAGGACTTAATCTGATGAAATGGAAGTATGAAAGTAAGTTTTGAGATGTCCATACAGACATATTTTAGGAGTATCGAATGTTAAGAGAACCTTCAAAAACAAAAGATAATATAATAAACTGGATCAGGGAATATTTTGCTTCAAGTGTACCTAATGCATATGCCGTTATAGGTATTTCAGGTGGTAAGGATTCAAGTGTAGCCGCTGCCCTTTGTGCGGAAGCTCTCGGAGCAGACAGGGTAGTTGGTGTCATTATGCCTGACGGAGAGCAGAGTGACATTGATGACAGCCGCCGCCTTGTGGAATATTTAAATGTTAAACATATTGAATTTAATATTAATAAGATAACTTCTGCATATCTTGATTCATTTGAAAACAATATTGAATTTAAAAATGTTTCAGATAATAAGGGTTTAAGCCGTGATGCAAAAATAAATATGCCACCAAGAATCAGAATGAGTGTTTTATACGGAGTTGCCCAGTCACTTGATAAGGGCGGACTTGTTGTTAATACATGTAACTACTCTGAAGATTACGTAGGTTACTCTACAAAGTTCGGTGATACTGCAGGAGACTTTAGTCCGCTTTCATCATTTACAGTTTCTGAGGTTCTCCAGATTGGAAAGGAGTTAAATCTTCCTGATGATTTAATCTACAAAACACCATCTGATGGTCTCAGTGGTACAAGTGATGAGGAAAAGCTTGGATTTACATATGATGAATTAGAAAAATATATCTACACAGGTGAATGTGATAATTCTGTCTCAAAGGAGAGAATCGACAGACTTCATGTAAGAAATATACACAAGCTCCTTCCAATGCCTATGTATAAGAAGTCGGAAGACGAAATAATTTAAAAAAAGACTTGTACTTCAATTTCTGAGGTACAAGTCTTTTTTATGTAAAACTCATTATTGTAATTATGAGTTAAACTTCACGTTATTTAAAAAGGATTGTACTTCAATTAACGAAGTACAATCCTTTTTAAAATGAATACATCATTATAATGATGTATTCATTTAGCATTTAGAATCTGAAATCTCTCTTATTAGAATGTTCTATTTCATATAGATGTTCTTCTGTAATCGTTCTTACTTTTTCCTTTGGAATCTTGTTAAGTTCTTCTTCGATAACCTTGAATCCCTGCTCCTTAGTTTCCTTTGAAGCGTAATCTACAAGATACTCAGCAAGAGTCATAAGTGCGTTAGGGTGGCAGCAGTTAAGAATCTGTCCGTTCTTACAGAGTTCCATAAATCTGTCGCCTGTTCTTCCTTCTCTGTAGCATGCTGTACAGAATGAAGGAATGTGACCGTTGTCCATAAGCCATTTAACAACTTCATCAAGAGTTCTCTGGTCAGATACATCAAACTGTTCTGTATCATGTGGACGTTCTACTTCTGAATATCCGCCTACACTTGTTCTTGAACCGCCGCTGAGCTGTGAAATACCTGCGTGAAGCATTTTTGCACGAACTTCAGCATTTTCTCTTGTAGAAATGATCATTCCTGTGTAAGGAACTGCAAGTCTGATACATGCTGCAATCTTTACAAACATGTCATCTGAAAGTGAGTTATCAAATTCATCAGGATCAATGTCGTCTGCAGGCTTAACTCTTGGAACACTGATTGTATGAGGTCCAACACCGAAAACTGTTTCAAGGTGTTCTGCATGCATAAGTAATCCTGCAAATTCATACTCATAGTTATCAAGACCAAATAATACACCGAGACCTACATCATCTATTCCTGCTCTCATGGCACGGTCCATACTCTCTGTGTGGTATGCATAGTCGCTCTTAGGACCTGTTGGATGAAGCTCTTCATATGCTTTCTTGTTATAAGTTTCCTGGAAAAGGATATATGTTCCGATTCCTGCATCTCTGAGCTTTCTGTAGTTCTCTTCTGTAGTAGCGGCGATATTTACATTTACACGACGGATTTCACCGTTCTTATGCTTAATACTGTAAATAGTCTTAATAGACTCAAGAACATACTCAATAGGATTGTTAACAGGATCTTCACCGCATTCAAGAGCAAGTCGCTTATGTCCCATATCCTGAAGAGCTATAACTTCGTTTCTGATTTCTTCCTGTGTAAGCTTCTTTCTTGGAATAGTCTTATTCTTTAAATGATATGGGCAGTAGAGACAACCGTTTACGCAATAGTTAGAAAGGTATAAAGGGGCAAACATAACAATTCTGTTGCCATAGAACTTTAACTTAATGTCTTCCGCAATTTTGTAAATCTCTTCGTTAATTTCTTTATCCTCACATGCAAGAAGAAGACTTGCTTCTCTGTGTGTAAGGCCGTTACATACATATCCAGTATCAGTCTTTACAGGCTTTGCTTTTTCTATGATGGAACGGATAAGCTCTAAATCATTTTTATTCTTTTGTGCATATTTTACTGTATCAAGAATTTCCTGTTCATTGATAAATTCCTCGGCTACCGAAGAAGCCGGATTGTAATTAGCCATAGTTCCCCCTTAATTCATGTATCTTAATTTTATAAAAAAAGCCTAAATGTGTGTAAAACATTATAACAGATATTTGATAAGAAAATGTTACACAAATCAATTAATTTAATACTTAAATAAAGGATTTAAATATCTAAATATGGTAAAATATAGGTAGAGGAAAGGGAGGTTAAAAGTATGGACGGTAAGGAAAAAATTAAGGAGTGTTACCACTCATTAAGAGGTTTTGCAGGAGAGCAGAAAAGAAAGATTGAACATGCTATCCAGAAAGAAAAAGATCTTAGAAAACTGGATGATGTTGTAAAGACAAATTCTGAAAAATCTGAGAACGAAATTAACAGATTATGGGATGTTATCGACAGAATGGATTTACAGATCAATACTCTTGAAAACAAGGTTATGGAGTTAGAAAAGAAGATAGAGGCAAAAGAGAAAGATGCACAATAAAAAGGTTTGTTTCGTTATTCAACGATACGGTGAAGAAGTAAACGGTGGAGCAGAACAGCATTGTCGTTTTCTTGCAGAGAGAATGGCTAAGTTCTGTAACGTGGAAGTTCTTACAACTAAGGCCAAGGATTACATGACTTGGAAAAATGAATACAAAGAAGACATTGAATGGCTTAATGATGTCAAGATAAGAAGATTCGGAGTAGTTGCTGAGAGAAATATAGATACATTTTCAAATGTATCCATGTCCATAAGAAATAATTATTCCGGTGATGAGGAACTGCAGGAAGCAGTTGAAAATATGTGGATAGACGAGCAGGGACCTCTTGTTCCTGATTTAGTTGAGTATATAAAGAATCACAAGGATGATTACGATGTATTCATATTCTTTACATACTTATATTATCCAACAGTAAAGGGACTTCCTGAAGTTGCTGATAAATCAATTCTCTTACCACTTGCACATGATGAATATGAACTTTATATAGGTGCATTTAAAAAGCTGTTCAGCCTTCCAAGAGCATTTTTCTTCAACACTACTGAAGAAAGAGACCTTGTTCGCCATGTATTTAAGAACTACGGTATACCTTACAAAATAGGTGGCGTAGGAGTTGATCTTCCAGAACATATTGATGTAGAGGGCTTTAAGAAAAAGTACAACCTTGATAAGTACATTATATATGTAGGAAGAATATGCGAATCGAAAAATGTTAATCAGCTTCTTGACTACTTTGAACAATATAAGGAAGAACAGGGTGATTCTTCAAAGGATTTAAAGCTTGTACTTGTAGGCAAGACTGAAATTAATGTTGAAGGAAGAGAAGATGTAATTTCACTCGGTTTTGTTGACGAGGCTGATAAATATGCGGCTATTGCAGGTGCAGTTGCCCTTATTCAGCCTTCAAAATTTGAAAGTCTTTCCATGGTAGTGCTTGAGAGTTTTAAGCTTTCACGACCTGTAATAGTTAATGGAGAATGTAAGGTTTTAAAGGGACATATAGATAAGTCGGAAGGCGGATATGCCTACGAAAGTTATGAAGAATTTAAGAATGCCCTTTATAACCTGGAACATGATGCTATAAAGAACAGAAATATGGGTAATAACGGCCTCAGATATGTAAATGCAAATTATGATTGGGATGATATTTGTAACAAATTGATGTATATCATCAATACTATTTCACATTAAGAATAAGAAAGATACGAGGTGATGTCGTGCTTGAATTAAAGGATGTTGTACGAGAGTATAATACAGGCGGATTTGTCAATCATGCTCTTGATCATGTAAGTATTAAGTTCCGCGACAGCGAATTTGTAGCAATACTTGGGCCATCAGGTTCAGGTAAAACAACTATGTTGAACATCATAGGCGGTCTGGATCATTTTACATCCGGAGACCTTCTCATTAACGGTGTTTCAACTAAGGATTACAACGATAAGGATTGGGATGCCTACAGAAATCACTCCGTTGGTTTTGTATTTCAGGCGTACAACCTTATCGGTCACCAGACTATTTTGTCTAACGTAGAGCTGGCTCTTACAATTTCGGGCGTTTCAGCAGCCGACAGAAAGCAGCGTGCCATCGATGCGTTAGAGAAGGTTGGACTTAAGGATCACATGAACAAAAAGCCTAATCAGCTTTCAGGTGGTCAGATGCAGAGAGTTGCCATAGCCAGAGCGCTTGTAAATGATCCTGAAATCGTTCTCGCCGACGAGCCTACAGGAGCTCTTGATACTGAAACAGGTATTCAGATTATGGAGCTTCTTAAAGAAGTATCTAAGGACAGACTTGTAGTTATGGTTACTCATAACCCTGAGCTTGCAGAGGAATATGCTACAAGAATAGTTTCCATCTCTGACGGTAAGATTAAGTCAGATACCAACCCTGTGGGAGATGATGAGAAATCTAATGAGAGCGGCGTATGTACTAACAAGGTTGGAATGAGCCTTGGAACAGCATTTAAGCTCAGTATGAACAACCTCAGAACAAAGAAGGGCAGAACAATTCTTACAGCCGTTGCAGGTTCTATCGGAATTGTAGGTATTGCACTTATCCTTTCCCTTTCTACAGCAGTTAATGACTACATGGATACACTGCAGAAGGATACATTAAGTTCTTATCCTCTTATGATTCAGTCACAGACTGTTGACCTTTCATCCATAACATCTTCAGGCTTTACAAGCAATCCGAACGCAGGAAAGACAGACAGAGACGGTATTTATGGATCTGTCAGCGGATTAAGTGGTTTCAACATTATCAAAAATGATTTGTCATCATTTAAGAAGTACATAGATGATCCTGATTCAAATATTCATCAGTATATCGGAGAGAACGGTGTTTCATATGAATATGACATGACATTTACAGTTCTTTCAAAGGACTCAAATGGTGAATATATAGACTCTGCAAGTTCTCCTGGAGACGGAAGTACTACAAGTGGAACTTTGACAATGATGTCTTCTCTTATAGGAAGAAGTAATACAGATAAGTCTACAATCTTTGCGGAAATTCCACCTGACAGAGAAAGAACTGGCGTTAACGCTACTATGATTGATGGTTATGACGTAGTAGATGGTAAATGGCCTACAGAATATAACGAAGCAGTTTTATTCCTTGACGAAACTAATTCTATAACACTTGCTCAGGCATATTGCTTAGGTTTAGTTACACAGGACGAATATGATGACTATGCAGGCAAGGCAGATGTAGACACAGGTGATTTCCAGATTATTTCTGACTACTCTGAAGTTATCGGTAAGGAATATTACATGATTCCTACATGCGAGTTCTACAAGAGCAGTGGTAACGGAACATTTTATAAGGAGTCACTTACATCATTTAACCAGGAAGATTACCTTGATAAATCAATCCCATTCAAAATTGTTGGTGTTGTAAAGTCAAAGGGTAAAAACGGTGGTTCTACATTTGATACACCTGTAGGTTTCACATCTAAGATGACTGATCATATTTATGATATTGAATCTAAGTCAGAAGTCGTAAAGGCGCAGATGGAGAACACTGAAAAGAGTGTAATTACAGGAACAAAGTTTAATGTAACAACTAACGAAGATAAGATTGAGGCAGCTAAGAGCTACTTAAAGGCTCTTCCTGACAGCGAGAAGGTTTCTACATATACATTGGTTATGGCAAGCTCACAGGGACAGCAGGCTGCAAGTCAGTCAGCTGCAGCCCAGCAGCAGATGATGCCTGGAATGTCATATGAAGATATGATGGTTGCAGCTCTTGATAACTGGGTTGATAATGAGTCAGATGACGATACCTTATTAAAGGTTTATAAAGACTATATCGGAAATACTACATATGAAGATACCCTTGTTAAGTTAGGTACTATCAATAAGGACAGACCTACATCGATTAACATTTATACAGACAGCTTTGAAGCTAAGGACAATCTTATAAATGCAATCAATGAATATAATGAAACTGTACCGGAAAATGAAAGAATTACATTTACAGACTATGTATCAGTAATCGCTAACTCTGTAACAAGCATGGTAACTGTAATTTCTGCAGTACTTATAGCTTTCGTATCGATTTCACTTGTTGTTTCTTCTATCATGATCGGAATTATTACTCATATTTCTGTAATGGAAAGAACAAAGGAAATTGGTATCCTCAGAGCACTTGGTGCATCTAAATCTAACATTTCCCAGGTATTTAACGCAGAGACAATTATTATTGGATTGTTCTCAGGTGGTATCGGTATTGGAATAGGTTATCTCTTAGATATTCCTGCAACAGCCATTATCCAGAAGCTTGTAGATGATACAACAGTTTCTGCAATACTTAATCCTGTTCATGCACTTATTCTTGTTGGTATCAGTGTATTAGTAACATTTATCGGTGGTTTACTTCCTGCAGGCAAGGCAGCTAAGAAAGATCCTGTTGAAGCTTTAAGAAGTGAATAATGATTAATAAGTTTAATTAAATATTTTATATAAAACAGAAACATTTACTGGAACAGAACAGTTAAATGTTTCTGTTTTTTATTTATTAATTTTTTAGGTACGACAATCTGTTAGAAATGTTTTAAAGTAACGCTAATTGTAGTAGAATACACATATATATTTACAAAAATGAAAGGAAAAATATACATTTCTTTAATTGCAGTGAAACATTCGGCAATTTTGTTATTTATATAGATATTTGTTATGAGCAGAGATGATTTTATAATCGATGACTTAAAAAGAGATATTATTTACTACTTTAAAAAGCAATATGATCTTGGAATGCTTAATTCATTTGAGGGTAATATCACAGTAAGAATTCCTGACAGTGAGAATTTCCTTGTTACTCCTACACAGCAAGATAAGGAAAAAATTACACCTGAAATGATTCTTGAAGTAGATAAGAACGGTAATCTTGTTGAAGAATCACAGTGGAAGCCTTCAAGTGAGCTTGGAATGCACCTTAAAATATATGAGCTTCGCCCTGATATTCAGGCAGTAGTGCACAACCACAGTACATATGCAACAGCATTTGCCCTTGTAGGAAGACCTATTTCAAATGAAATGGCTGAAGGATATATGTTCTACGGCGGTGACATTCCTGTGTGCCCATATGGAAGACCGGGAACACCTGCAGTTTATGCCCATTTTGAGAAATATTTCGTTGATAAGGATAAGGATGTTGTACTTCTTGCAAATCACGGACTTGTTGCAGCAGGCAAGAGTGTAAGCCAGGCTTTCAGTAAGGCTGAGGCTGTTGAAAAGTTAGCTAAGATTGTTATTGCATCTGAAGCACTTGGACCTGACCTTCCTCTTTCAGCAGTAGAGAAAGAGAAGCTTCTTGAAGTTTACAAGGCAAGAAAGGATTGATCCTATGTATGATAAATATTTTTTAATGTCAGAACCGGATATTGAAGGATATATAAGAGAAAAACTTCCGGAATATTTTGCGGCTGATGAAAAGCTCGTATGTAAGGAAATCGGTGATGGAAACCTCAACTATGTGTTCAGACTTGCCAATGAGAATGGAAAAAGCATAATCATTAAGCAGGCTGGAGAAGAACTTAGAATTTCCAAGGAACTTAAGCTTTCTACAGACAGAGGAAGAATTGAGGCAAATGTTCTTCAGTTACAGGGTGAATATGCACCGGGTTCTGTTCCAAAGGTTTATTTATATGATGAAGTAATGTGTGTTCAGGTTATGGAAGACATGATCGGACATGGCATGATGAGAACAGAGATGTTAAATGGAACAATCTATCCACTCTTTGCGGAGCAGATTGCCGACTTCATGGTTAAAACTCTTATTTTATCAAGTGACATTGTTATGGATCATATGGAAAAAAAGAAGCTTGTCTGTAAGTTTACTAATCCAGATTTATGCGACCTTACAGAGCATCTTGTTTTCTCAGAGCCATATTCTGACTACAATAAGAGAAATAATCCTTTTGAAAGGAACATGGACTTTATCAAAGAGAATATTTATTCTGACGAAGACTTAAAGGCGAGAGCAGCAGAGCTTAAGTTCAAGTTTATGAATAATACGGATTCTCTTATTCATGGTGATTTACATACAGGTTCTATATTTATTAATAAAGAGCATTTATATGTATTTGACCCTGAATTCGCATTTTACGGTCCTGCAGGATATGATATAGGAAATGTCATTGCAAACCTCTTATTTGCATATGAGCATGCAGATAAAGTATTATGTGATAAGAATGCTGCTGATGCAGAAGTATTTAAAACATGGGTTTTAGACAGTATCAGAGATATCGTTGATTTATTTATCTCAAAGGCAGATAAGTTATACGATGAAAAATGTGCTGATATTATGGCAAAGAATCCAATATTTAAAAATAAATATATCGCAAATATCCTCAATGATACTGCAGGTTATACAGGAACTGAGCTTATCAGAAGAATAGTTGGTATGGCTAAGGTAAAGGACATCACAACAATTGAGGATGACGATAAGAGAGTAAGCGCAGAGCGTAAGTTATTACTTTTCGCTAAGAAGCTTATGTTAGAAAATGATAGCTTTACAGATGGTAAGAGCTATGTTGATGGCTGGCTTGCAATAAATGATTAATAAGTGAAATCAGAATAGCCGGATTTAATTAACTAAATTGAATTTAGTTAATTATTCTAATCTGGTTTCTGGATGATTTTAGCTTTTATTTAGGCAGTGCATAACCGGCAGTTAAGGAGAAAATAATGAAAAAGACTATATTAGATTATGAAACAGTACGATTAAATGACGAACGTGATTGCATTGAAATTATAGATCAGACAAAGCTCCCTGAGGAGATTAAGATCGTTAAGCTTCGCACACAGGAAGATATCAGAGATGCTATCAGCAGATTAGCAGTAAGAGGAGCACCTGCAATCGGTATTACAGGTGGTTTTGCCCTTTACCTTGCATCTAAGGAAATCTCATACAGCCGTACACATAACGAAGTTCCAGGCTCTATGGAAATCGCTAACGACGAAGGTTATTCAAATGATGATATCATCAATGAATTCTTCGTTCAGTTAAATGATGCAAAGGAATATATTAACCTTTCAAGACCAACAGCTGTTGATTTATCATGGGCTTTAAATAAGACATATGATGCTGCTGTCATAGCAAATGAAGATTTCGAAGGCGATTACATCGGTGATCGTCTGGATCACATCGTTTATGCCATCAAGATGGAAGCTATGGCAATTTACAGCAACAACATTGACATGTGTAAGTCAATTGGTGAGCACGCTCTTACACTTGTTAAGGCCGGAGATACTCTTCTTACACACTGTAACGCAGGTAAGCTTGCTACAGTTGATTACGGTACAGCAACAGCTGTTATGTATTTAGGTAAGGAAAGAGGATATAACTTCAAGATCTACTGCGATGAGACAAGACCACTTCTTCAGGGTTCAAGACTTACAGCATTTGAGCTTTCAAGTGCAGGTATGGATGTTACTCTCGCATGTGACAATATGTCAGCTTCTCTTATGAAAGAGGGCAAGATTGACGCTATTTTCGTTGGTTGTGACAGAGTTGCAGCTAACGGTGATACAGCTAACAAGATTGGTACACTTCTTCTTGCAATTGCTGCTAAGCGTTACAATGTTCCTTTCTACGTATGTGCTCCTTCATCAACAATTGATTTCAATTCTAAGACAGGTGCAGATATCGTTATCGAGCAAAGAGATTTTGAAGAAGTTACAAGCATGTGGTTTAAAAAGCCAATGGCTCCTGAAGATATTAATGTATATAACCCTGCATTTGATGTTACAGATGCAGACCTTATTACAGCAATTATTACAGAAAACGGTATTGCATACGCTCCATTTGAAGACAGCTTAAGAGATCTTGTAGAAGATTAATGTGTTATTTGATAATTGAAGATTTATTTGGTTAACGAATATTTATACACATCTTTTGTTTTCTGATTTTAGGGCGGAGTGATAGTTACGCTTCGCCCTTTTTTTTATGAATATTTCACATTCCAACCTATGTATAAATATACACATATTGTTTTATACTGTGATATAATAACCAAATATAGATAATTACTTGATTAACATCATTAATCATATATGTATAAATATAGATTCACAAAGGTAAGGTGATTGATATGGCTAATAATTCAAGAGGTAATATTCAGTATTCTATTAAGGAACTTGTCGGTTTAGGAGAACTCAGTATTTCAGATGAAGTACTTGTTGTTATTGCAGCTCTTGCGACTACAGAAGTAGAAGGTGTTGCTGCACTTGCCGGAAATATTACAAATGCAGTTGCTGCAAGACTTGGCGCAGGTAAGCTTTCAAAGGGTGTTAAGATCCATATTAACAACAGAGTAATTACAGCTGATGTTTCAATTAACATTAAGGACGGCTATGCAATTCCCGATGTTTCTGCACAGGTTCAGGACCGTGTAAAGCAGGCTATTGAAACAATGACAGGTTTGTCAGTTGATAAGGTTAACGTAAGAATAACAGGTGTTTCTGTGGAGAATGAATAATGGCTAAGAATATGTCAAGAAGTTCTGTAAGAGAACATATCTTTAAAATTGTTTTTGGATATGATTTTCATAAGGTGCCAGAGGATTGTGACCTCATTATTTGTAATTATTTAGATACTGCAAAGAATGTAAATGATGAGATTATTGAATTCTCTGAAGATGATAAGAACTATATTGTAGTTAAAGTAAATAACATTGTTTCTAAAATCGATGATATCGATGAGAAGATAGAAGCATTATCAAATAAATGGAAAATAGAAAGAATTGCCAAGGCTGAACTTGCAATTCTTCGTCTTGCTGTATATGAAATTTTATATGATGCTGATATTCCTGACGGAGTTGCAGTGAACGAAGCACTGGAATTAGCTCATAAGTATGGAGATGAGTCAGCAAGCTCATTTATCAACGGAATTCTTTCTAATGTCCTTAAGGAAAAAACAGCGGACAATTGAGGCGTTTAGCGAATGGAAGATAATAAAAAAATATATTCCGTGCTGGAGCTTAATACATTTATTAAACGACTTATAAACAGTGAATATTTATTAAGTAATGTTTACATAAAGGGTGAAGCTTCTAATGTAAAGTATCACAATGCTACAGGGCATATTTATTTTACAATTAAGAGCAGGGGCGACAGCGGTGAAAATTCCGCAATCTCAGCTGTTATGTTTAAAGGTAACGCATCCAAGCTTAATTTCCGCCTTGAAGAAGGTATGGGAATTATAGTTAACGGCCGTGTTGATGTATTTGAAAGAGATGGAAGATATCAGATATATGTCAACAGCATTACACAGGAAGGTATTGGTGATCTTTATCAGAAACTCCAGGAACTTATGGAGAGATACCGTAAGTCCGGAGTTTTTAATGAAGAACACAAGAAGCCGATACCTAAATTTGCTACAAAGATAGGTGTGTGTACGGCTCCTGACGGCGCTGCTTTTAAAGATATCGAAAAGATAATTAAACGAAGAAATCCATATGCACAGATTGTCTTATATCCTGCACTTGTTCAGGGTGTAAATGCAAAGCTTAGCATTGCAAAGGGTGTTGAGACTCTTGATAAGCTTGGACTTGATGTAATTATCGTAGGCCGTGGAGGTGGTTCAATTGAAGACCTCTGGGCATTTAACGAACCTGAAGTTGCCAAGGCAATATTTTATGCAAAGACTCCTATTATCTCAGCGGTAGGTCATCAGATTGACTATACAATTTCTGACTATATTGCGGATAAAAGAGCGGCAACACCTTCCGAAGCAGCTGAAATTGCGGCATTTGATATTAATGATGTACTTATGTCACTTGATACATACAGAGACACATTATTATCCGGTGTAAGAAGAGTATTAAATGAGCAGAAGAACAGACTTAAGTCAGCAAATGATATGCTTTCGGCTTTAAGCCCTGCAAAGAAGCTCGTTCAGAATAAAGAGAAACTTTCAAGTTATAAAAATCACATCAATTTATTATTGTCTAATGTTTTGGAAGAACGAAAAAACGCCAACAATTCATTAGCTGATAAGCTGAAATATACATTGTCTAACATGCTTGTTCAGTATAAGAGCAAGCTTCCTGTTATTAAGAATGCTTTAACAACATCTATACATAATAGCATAGATGTCAATAAACATAAGCTTAAACTTATTTATAATAGTCTTGATGCGTTCTCGCCTGTTAAGAGAATTTCAAGTGGATACGGATATTTGGAATCTGAGGACAAGAGAATTGTATCGGTTGAAGATGTTAATGTTGGGGACAACATTAACATTTATCTTAAAGATGGTAAGATTAATACAACGGTTAATAATATAGATAATGTAAATATACTGAACACTTGATTAACGGAGACTGATTATGAGTGAAGAAAATCAGAACGTATTTGATAAATCTAATTCAGATACAATCGAAAAGAACTTTGAAAAATTAGATGAAATTGTTTCAAAGATGCAGTCAGGAGAGATTTCTTTAGGGGAAGCCCTTGAAGCATACAAAGAAGGAACACTTCTTGTTGAGGACACTGCCAAGAGACTCGATATGATTGAAAAACAGATTACGTTTATTAATGAATAATTAAAACGGAGATATTATGCACTTAGATATAGAATTAAAAAAGAGGGTGGATTATATCAATAAAGTGCTTATTGATAATCTTCCGGAAGATGGTGGTTTTTACTCACTTATTATCGAACCTATGAAATACAGTGTTGAAGCCGGTGGAAAGAGACTCAGACCAATGCTTATCAGAGAAGCATTTAAGCTCTTAAATGGTGATCCATCTCATAGAAAGGTTGTTGAGCAGTTTATGACAGCCATTGAGTATATTCATACATATTCACTGGTTCATGATGATTTACCTGCCATGGATAATGATTCACTTAGAAGAGGACTTCCAACAACTCATGTTAAGTATGGTGAGGATATTGGTATCCTTACAGGTGATTCACTTCTAAACTATGCATATGAGATAGTTTTTAAGACTGCATTAAATGTAGGTAAGATAGACAGTGAATATGCCGTAAAGGTATTGAAAGCAGGAGAAGAGCTTTCAAGATCAGCCGGATTATATGGTATGATAAGCGGACAGACTCTGGATGTTATTAAGACAGGGCATCCGATATCAAAAGAAGAGCTTGATTTTATTTTTGATCTTAAAACAGGAGCATTAATCAGAGCTTCACTTAAAATCGGAGCAATTCTTGCAGGATGTACTGATGATGAGCTTGCAAAAATTGAAAAAGCAGGAAAGCTTATCGGTCTTGCATTCCAGATAAGAGACGATATGTTGGATGAAATTGGTAAGGAAGAAGATATCGGTAAACCGGTACATTCTGATGCCGACAATATGAAGACAACATATGTATCATTGTATGGACTGGAAAAAGCTCAGGAAGATGTTGAAAGCTATTCTTCAGAAGCTATAGAGATATTGAAAAGTTTAGGAAATAATGAGTTCTTAACAGAACTTATTACCTATTTAACCGTAAGGAACAAATAACAATTGTTTATCCGTATAGAAATTGGAGAGATGTGGATAAATGGTACTAGATAAAATAAATAAACCTAATGATATTAAAAAAATCAGTCCAAGGGAATACAAACAGCTTGCCTCTGAAATCAGAAAGTTTCTTATTGAGAAAATAAGTAAAACAGGTGGTCATCTTGCATCTAACCTTGGCGTTGTGGAACTCACAATGGCAATGCAGATTGTATATAACCTTCCAAAGGACAAGATTATATGGGACGTAGGTCATCAGTCATATGCACATAAAATTTTGACAGGAAGAAAAGCGGAATTTGATCATCTTAGAAAATTCGGTGGTATCAGTGGATTTCCTAAGAGAGATGAAAGTGATTATGACGCATTTGATACAGGTCACAGTACAACATCTCTTTCAGCAGGTCTTGGTATAGCAAAAGCCAGAGACATAATGGGAGAGAAGTATAAGGTTGTTTCTGTAATCGGTGACGGTTCATTTACAGGTGGTATGGCATTTGAGGCTCTTAATAACATTTCAAGTGTTAAGGGTAACTATACAATCGTGTTAAATGACAACAACATGTCAATTGCCAATAATGTTGGTGGAATGTCAGAGATGTTTAACAATATCAGAACATCCCACGAATATATTGAAATAAAGCATCATTTACAGGAGCTTCTTAAGAAGCTGCCATATAGCGAAAAATTAATCAATAATCTGAAGAAGTCTAAGGACAGAATCAAGCACAGACTTATTCCGGGTGAGTTTTTTGAATCCTTTGGTCTTACATATTTCGGACCTGTTGACGGACACAATATTAGTCAGCTTATAAGAGTGTTTAAGGCTGCATCTGAAATAAATGGTCCTGTATTTGTACATGTTAAGACTGTAAAGGGTAAGGGATATGCACCTGCAGAGGATTATCCTCAGCAGTTCCACGGTGTTAGTCCGTTTATTATTGAAACAGGAGAGCCTAAGAAAAAGAGCACATCTAAGTCTTATGCAAAGATCTTCTCAGAAAAGGTATGTGAACTTGCAAGAGAAAATGACAAGATTGTGGGTATTACGGCAGCTATGCCTGACGGTATAGGTCTTACTGCATTTTCTGAAGAATTCCCTGACAGATATTTTGACGTTGGTATTGCTGAACAGCATGCAACAACATTTTCTGCAGGTCTTGCGGCTGCAGGCATGGTGCCTATATTTGCCGTATATTCTTCATTCTTACAGCGTGCATATGATCAGATTATTCACGATGTGTGTAATCAGAATCTTAAGGTAATATTTGCAATTGACCATGCAGGTCTTGTAGGTAGTGACGGTGAGACTCATCAGGGAATATTTGATATTTCATTCTTATCATGTATTCCTAATATGACAGTACTTGCACCGATAAATGCAGAGGAGCTCAGACAGTGCCTCGATTATGCAGTAAATGTTCACAGAGGACCTATTGCTTTAAGATATCCGAGTGGTGCTGCAAGCAACATTTTAAGCGATGATGTTAAGCCAATCAGATACGGCTGTTCTGAATATGTTCACGAAGGCAGTGAAATTGCCATTGTAGCAGTCGGAAGAATGATGGAAAATGCATTAAAGATTCAGGAAAAGCTTAAGAATAAGGGAATCGATGCAACTGTAGTAAATGCAAGATTTGTATATCCGATCGACAGACAGATGATTAGAGAGCTTTCAAAGAATCACAAGCTTATTGTGACTATGGAAGAAAATGTCGCGTCAGGTGGATATGGTGAGCATGTCAGCGAATATGTTTTAAGCAACGACTTAGGTGTTAAGGTGCTTCCAATAGCGCTTCCTGATGCTTATGTTGAGCATGGAAATATTAACATCCTGTTCCACGAACTGGGTATGGATGTTGAATCAATATATAAGAGAGTAGAATCCGCTTATAATAATTTGGTAGGTAGTTATGGCGAAGAAAAGGCTTGATGTACTTCTTGTTGAAAGAGGATTAATCAATTCAAGAGAAAAAGCAAAAGCATTAATTATGGCCGGAAGCGTTTATGTTAACGGTCAGAAAGAAACAAAAGCAGGTGATACATTTGCGGATGAATGCGATATTGTAGTAAAGGACGAGAAGCCGCCTTTCGTTAGCAGAGGTGGTTTGAAACTGGATAAAGCCGTTAAGGTTTTTAATATAGACTTAAATGGCTTAGTCTGCATGGATATTGGAGCAAGTACAGGCGGATTTACTGACTGTATGCTTCAGAATGGTGCAGTAAAAGTATTTTCTATTGACGTAGGACATGGTCAGCTGGCCTGGAGCCTTAGAAATGACGAACGTGTTGTATGCATGGAAAAGACCAATTTCAGATATCTTACTCCGGAAGATATTGGCGAGGAGATAGATTTTGCCAGTTGTGATGTATCATTTATCTCCCTTGAGAAAATTCTTCCTCCGGCTTATTCAATCCTTAAGGATGGCGGAAGAATGGTATGCCTTATTAAGCCACAGTTTGAGGCTGGCAGAGATAAGGTAGGCAAGCACGGAGTTGTAAGAGATATTAACGTTCATAAAGAAGTAATTGAAAATGTCATAGAGTTTGCAATGAATGCACAGTTCAAAGTTATCGGACTTGATTATTCACCTATAAAGGGACCTGAAGGAAATATAGAGTATCTTTTATATTTACGTAAAGGCGATGATGATGCGGCTTTAGACATGGAAGAGCTTCGTGAAAGAATAAAACTCATAACAGATAACGCAAGCGATTCGCTTACTTTAGTATAAAATTATTTTATTTGATGCTTTAATGGAGTTAAACGAAATGAGTAGTGATTCGAACAGTAAGAAATTAAAATTTTTCCTACTTTCAAATAAAAGAAAAGATGCCGATGGCTCAGTTGTTGGTAAATTAAAAGAAAAAATTGAATCTATGGGACATGTTTGTGAGTGTCGCGATGAAGGTTCTAACTTAGAAAATACAAAGTTTTTATATACAAATCCAAAGGATGTTCCCGAAGATGTTGATATTATCGTGGTTCTTGGTGGTGATGGAACAATTCTTCAGACATCAAGAGATCTTCATGTGCTTCAGAAGCCTATTTTAGGTGTAAATATCGGTACACTGGGATTCCTTACAGACTGTGAGATGGATACAGTTGATGAAGCTCTTGAAAGAATTATTGCGGGAGATTACAAAATTGACCACCGTACAATGATTTCAGGTAAGGTAATCAGAGACGGTGAAGTTGTATATGAAGACTTTGCATTAAATGATATCGTAATCAACAGAAGAGGTTCATTAAGAGTAATTGATTTTGATGTTATTGTTGATGATCAGTTTTTAAATGCTTATGTTGCGGATGGTCTTATTATTTCAACTGCAACAGGTTCAACGGCATATGCTCTTTCAGCAGGTGGTCCGATTATCGATCCAACTGCCAAGGACATAATGATAACTCCTATCTGTCCTCATACTCTTAATGCAAGAAGCATTATACTTGACTGGAATTCTGAAATTACTGTTGTTATGACTGATAACAAGCAGTTAGCAGAGGAAAGAGTAGTTACATTTGACGGTGAGACAGGATTTGCTCTCTACACTGGAGATAAGGTTGTAATTACAAAGCATCCTGAGTGTGCAATATTTGCCAAGACAAGTAAAATCAGCTTCTTACAGAGAATCAGAGACAAGATGATGGACCACTAATAGTTAATCATGAATGTCTAGTTATAAATGACTAATCAAGATTGAATAATCACTAATAATTAACCAGGTTTGATTAATCAAATTTGATTAACAATTAGTGATTGATTATTTATGGTTGATTGTTTTGACAATTGAATTTAGTAGGAGGATACATGAAGTCTGAGCGCCAAAATAAAATAATTGAATTAATCAGAAAAAATAACATAGAGACTCAGGAAGAACTTGCGGACGCTCTTAATCAGGCGGGATATAACGTTACTCAGGCAACTGTTTCAAGAGATATCAGAGAGTTAAATCTTACTAAAACATCAGTAGACGGTAAGCATCAGAAGTATGTTATATATCAGTCTGCAGATATTAATCTTGCAGATAAATATGTAAATGTTATGAGAGATGGATTTATTTCCATGTCCGTAGCCCAGAATCTCCTTGTTATTAAAACCGTTCCGGGTATGGCAAGTGCGGTATGTGCTGCTCTTGATGCAATGGACTTGGAAGAAGTTGTAGGTTCCATCGCCGGAGACGATACTATTATGGTTGCCACATCATCAAAGGAAGATGCCACATCTCTTAAAGAGAGACTGCACATTGTTGTGAAATCTAGAGAGGATATGAATGTTAACTAATATACATATTGAAAACTATGCACTTATTGATTGTTTAGACATAGACATTAATGAAGGACTTAACATAATTACCGGTGAAACCGGTGCAGGTAAGTCCATTATTCTTGGTGCAATAGGTGCCGCATTAGGTGCAAAGATTAATTCAGATGTGATTAGAGCCGGAGAGGAATATTCATTTATTTCTGTTTCATTTCATATAAATGATGCAGATAAGTTAAAAGCCCTTACAGAGCTTGATGCCGTTGATTTGTCTGATGGAGATATTATAGTTACAAGAAAGATTTTTCCTGCAAGATCTGTATTTAAAATCAACGGTGTAACTGTTTCTGCAGCACAGGTCAGATCATTATCTTCTTTAATTATAGATATACACAGTCAGCGTGATAATTTATTACTGCTTAAAACTGAAAATCAGTTAAAGCTGGTAGATTCATTTGGTGATGATGAGTTCCGTAAGCTTATGGACAGACAAAAGAGTCTGTATGAGGAATATACGGAGTGCAATTCAAAACTTGCAAATATTGGCGATGATGCAAGCCTTAGAGAAAGAGAGATTTCACTTCTTCAATACGAGATTAAGGAAATTGAAGAAGCTTCTTTAACTGTCGAAGAAGATGAAGAACTTGAAGAAAAGTTCTCTAAGATGTCATATCTTGAAAAAATCAGAAGAGGAGTGGCAGAATCACTGCAGTCACTGGAGTCAGGTGATGTAAACAGCATCGATTTACTTGGTAAGGCTATCAAATCTCTCGGTGATGCCATTAACTACGATAAGGATTTAGTTCAGATATATGATGCATTAAAAGAGGCTGAAAGTATTCTTTCAGATGCTTCAGGTGATTTATATTCTTATATAGAGAATAACGAAATGGACGAAGAGGAATTCGCCCGTATTACAAACAGAATAGATCTTTATAACACACTTAAGAGAAAATATAACGGATGTGTTAAGGGGATTCTTGAAGCTCTTGATGAAAAGATAGAGAGACTTGATACTTTAATTAACTCTGACGAATATATTACAAAGCTTAAAGACAGAATTAATGAGCTTATCGATGAAATGAATCAGGTCTGTCAGTCATTACATGACAAAAGAGTCGGTATAGCAGAACATTTACAGTCATTAATAATGTCTGAAATGACAGATTTAAATTTCAACAATGTTCAGTTCTTAATTGAAGTCAGAAAAAATGATACATTTTCATCTAATGGATATGACAGTGTTGAATTTTTAATAAGTCTTAATTCGGGAGAAGATGTAAAGCCACTAAAAAATATTGCATCAGGTGGTGAAATCAGTCGTATTATGCTTGCAATAAAGAGTGTTATTGCAGACAGGGATATTACGGGAACAATGATATTTGATGAGATCGATACGGGAATAAGCAGTAGAACTGCTCAGTACGTAGCTGAGAAAATGCACAATATTTCCAAATCACATCAGATTATATGTATTACCCACCTTCCACAGATAGCAGCCATGGCTGATACTCATTTCTATGTATATAAAGAAGTAAGTGATAATAAAACAATTACCTGTATGAGGGAGCTGGATGAAGAATCACAGATAAATGAGCTGGCAAGATTCCTGGGCGGAAGTAAAATTACAGAAAATGTAATGGAAAATGCTAAAGAAATGAA
>OLRJ01000450.1_pt1 | contig 42454 bp, 31 predicted proteins | sample 1672741 | NCBI WGS metagenome assembly OLRJ01 (sample SAMEA3136719, study PRJEB25190) | human gut metagenome | biome: human gut; feature: human-associated habitat; material: faeces | place: Austria | collected 2013 | reverse complement strand
CGCCTAAGCCCAAAAAGTTTCTTCATACATTTTTACTCCTTTCGACGCCGATCTAATTCCATAAGGTACGCTAATGCAGCAGTATAATCCTCACCATAGTGACAGGATTCATCCATAAGATAGTACGCATCATTTTGAACACTCCAGCAGATTCTGCGGTAGCTGCACAACAGCAACTGGCTTTTGGCGTAGATTGTATTCACATCAAGCCCTGCATTTTCGTACATTTTTATCACTTCTCCAGTGATTCCTGTTTTTCTCATGATACTGTAGTTCCTCCATTTCCGAACAGATGTGCGTTAGTGGTACATTGGCGCAGGCATCTTAGGGAAATCCGTGCTGAGTGTTGGTCTGCACGATTTTTCCATTAGTGATGCCGGCACGACTATCTTATTGCCAAATCGCTCCCTCAAGCGATCCACTGCTGATTCCAATCGGACAATGTCATCTTGTTTATCATAACCTGCAAACAAATTAAGTTGCTGTGGTGTGTCCTCTGGGACTAAATCAATTGCTCGTACCGTAATCGATCGTAAAGGCGTAGTAAACCGATGTTTTTTGAAGAAGAGCAGTTTGGCCGCCTGTGCCAAAAACAGCGTACTCTGCGTCATATACTCTAACTTCATCTGATACTGGCAGCTAAAAAGATTTTTATCTCTGACATTTATCTGGATTCCTCTTGCAGCCAAATGATTTTTCTTCAGTTTATAGCCAATTTCCTGCGTGAGGTCTAAGATTGTACGCCACACTTCCTCATCCGATTCCATATCCTTTGCCGTAGTTGCTCCATGACCGATACTCTTTATTGGTGCAATGTACCCATATCTGGCGACTCTTGATGTATCGCGACCATTTGCGTACAGCCATAGTTGAGTTCCCGCGACGCCAAATCGTTCCTGCAAAAATTGGAGATTGGTTTTGGCCAAAGCACCTATCGTATTGATACAATAAGAATCCAACTTCTTTGTTGTTTGCCTACCCACACCCCACAAGTCAGACACAGGTAGTGGCCAGACGAGTTCTTGAAATCCTTCTTCTGGAATTACCGTTGTTGCATCTGGTTTTTTCATATCCGATCCAAGTTTCGCAAATATCTTGTTTGACGCCACGCCGCAAGAAACGGTCAAGCCAAGTTCTTCTTTAAACCTCCTGTGAATTTCTGCTGCAATTTCTTCACCTGACCCAAACAGTTCCACACTGCCTGAAACATCAAGCCAGCACTCGTCCAGTCCATACGGCTCAATCAGAGGCGTATATTTCTTATAAATTTCGTGCGCAAGTCTCGAATACTGAACATACTTGTCATAGTGTGGCGACACAATAATCAAATTATGGCATTTGTTCTTTGCCTGCCAGATGGCCTCTCCTGTTTGAACTCCAAACGCCTTTGCTTCATAACTTTTTTGCAAGAACTATTCCGTGCCGTTCTTCTGCAGCACCACAAACCGCAATTGGCTTACCTGCAAGTGAGGGATTTAGTTGCCGTTCGATTGATGCATAGCAATTGTTTATATCGCTATGAATAATAACCCGCTTCACTTTTTTCATCCTTTCCGAAAAAGGGTATTGCATTTTCTATGCCGCCGTGTTATAGTTAGCTTGTAAGTTATCATTTTCATTAAAAAGTTATCTTTTCTTGTACTTATGATAACAGCGAGCAATCTTAAAGTCAACAAGTTTTCATAAAATGCTAACTTTAATTTCGGAAAGGTGGTTTTACGATGACCAACACATTGGGAACCAATATTGCAAAACTTAGGGAAAGTAAAAAACTCACACAAGAAGAACTCGGAAAGCTATCCGGTGTTTCTCGTGTGAGCATCTATAAAATTGAGACCGGACAAAGTACTCCAAGGGATACCACCTTACAGCATATTGCTGAGGCACTGCATACGACTCCTTCCGCTTTGAGAAGCAATCAAAACGAGTCCCCCACTCCTCAGCTCGACCAAGTCAAAGAACTCTATGGCGATCAGGGTGCAGAAGAAGTTAATGAGTTATTCGCCAAAAATGTCGGTCTTTTTGCTGGTGGCAAACTTTCACAGGCCGCCAAGGATGCCTACTACCGTGCGCTCACACAGGCATATCTCGATTGTCGTGCCGCAGCCGAGTCCGAAAAGAAGGACTCCGAGAATTGAAGTACAGACTATTGGACTCTCCATCTGGTAAAATAGAGATAGGCTCTCCAACTATACCTTTTTGCCGTATCAAACTAGTAATCCGAAGGGAGGGTGTGACTTATGGCAATTGAGTATATTATTGATGCCGTTGCTTTTCTCAAGCAAGAATATGGCGATATTTCTCCTATGGCCCTCGCCCACTCAAAGGGTATCCTTGTTGATGCACAGCATTATGGAAATATACAAGAATCCTTCCGAGGGTTTGCCATCCAACTACACGGAAAACTTCATATAACCCTGAATCTCGACCAAGATGAAGTAATGCAACAGGTGTGTCTTGCACATGAATTAGGGCATTGTATTCTCCACCCCTATTCTGCAGATGCGAGATCTTTCACAAGTCTTTCGTTGGACAACACCTCCACCACTGAATATGAGGCCAGCCTTTTTGCTGCTGAATACTTAATAAATGATAATGATATCCTCGCGCTTTGCCACGATGGATACAGCGTCCAGCAAATAGCTTGCTCACTTGGATATCCTGTAGAGTTGATTGTGCTTAAGGTCAAATTACTCTTATGCAAGGGATACTCCGAGCTACGACTTCCATTTGAGGCACATGGAGATTTTCTAGGAAATTGACTTTTAAAGAGGTACCCACCATGACACAATGGCAGCGCGTTTATATAGATGTGGATTGCATTATTCAATCGGATGGCGTAATGCGTCCGCGGATCATTAAATGGCCGGATGGTCGACACTTTATAATCGACAGAGTTATCTGCCGCCGTCAGGCCGCCGCTGCCAAAGCTGGCGGTCAGGGTGACCGCTATACCATCGCCGTCTGCGGCCAGGAACGTTACCTGTTTTTTGAGCGTTCTTCCAATATTTCTGGTAATACAATTGGGAAATGGTATGTTGAGGTCGAGGTGCCTGTTCAATAATTCTTTTTGACCCGCCGGGGGAATCCGACTACACAAAAGGAGTACAAATGTTTGCAGAACAGCTAAAACGAACCCGGCAATCCAGACACTATAGTCAAGCTGAAATTGCTTCAAAGCTGGGTGTCACACAGCAAGCCATTGCCAAATGGGAAACGGGAGTATCCACTCCTTCCCCTACCTCAATTTCTAAACTCTCGGATATCTTGGGTATCTCTACTGATGTACTCCTCAAAGGTGCCAAGGACATCTCCCCCGTTGGTCACGATTTCCTTGATGCTCCCGCTGAGTATTCCATCCCTGCCGTTGGGAAAATCAGACCATACGGAAAGTCATATATTTTCGACGAGCAGTATGGTTCCGCATGGGCATACGTGCCAAACCCGAATGACTATATTTACTATACCCTTGACGATGATGCAATGGCACCTCGGATAATGACAGGTGATACTGCGTTGATTCATTATCAGCAGCGTCTTTGCGATGGAGATATCGGCCTTTTTATCTATAATCCTTATCCAGTCGGCTTCATTGCGCAGTATAAGCAAGTAGGGTCATCAATAGTTTTGCACTTTTTTAATTCTACGCGAGAAGATTTCGTAGCCAAAAGTAATTTGCTTGACCATCTATTTATAATTGGCAAGGTTGTTGAGACAAGGGTCAAGTGGTAATTTCCACTGGACGTCAATTATTAGACGGTTACCTTCATACCTTTGGACTCAAAGTGTATTTAGCCAAAAATCCCCCGCAGAGGACCTTACGATGGGTCGCTCTGCGGGGGATGATTTTAGTTGTTGGTCTTGCGCTTTTTCAGCAGCAGGGCCAGGGCGGTGCCGGTCAGCAGCAGACCAGCCGTCATAAACGGCCAAGTGCCGATGCCGCCGGTTTCCGGCAGGTTGTAGCCGGGTCGGTTAGTCACAGAAACAGATGCTGTTCCACCGCCTGTGGGGCGGGTCACCTTGCGCACTGTGCTGTCAAGGTTATAGCCGTTGGGGGCCTGCACCTCGACATACCGGTACTCGCTTTCGGAAAGCCCTGCCCAAGTCAGGGTGCCATTAGCATCGGTCTTGACCACAGACTTCAGGTACCATTTTGTGCCATTTTCGTCCTCGTACGTCAGGTCTGGCTTCTTGGTAACGAGCAATGCACTGCAGGCATCTTTCGTCATCTGGTCCGCTTCAACCGGGCTGTACAGGGCAAAGTAAGCATCCTGCAGCTTGATCTCAGGCTTGTTTTCCTCGATCTTGGTCAGCTTCGCTGCCCAACTGGTGCCAATGTTTACACATTGCAGCGTGTTTTTATTGGCATAGTTGTAAGTAAAGCTATAGCTGCGTGCCGTGCTGCGGTTAATGGAACCATAGCGGTAGTCACCTGTAATCGGCAACTCGATCACATGATAGGTGCTCCCGTTCTTCCATGTCCAAGCCGTATCAGTTGCGGTCCAGGTGCCGTTTGCATAGCTGTACTGCTTCAGGTCTTTCAGCCATGGGGCATCGGATTCCATCTGGCCGGGGTCAACCTTCTTTGCCACATACGTGTAGGTACGCCCTTGCAAGGCTTTGGCCAGGTCGGCTTCGGTAAAGTCATCCTTCAAGGTCACTGCGGCACCGTCATAGATGACAAAATTGAATTTTGCATCTGCACCGGCAGCCATAGCCTCACCATCCGGGGTCTCCAGGCGCTTTTGCAGGGTGGGCACATACGGGGTACGCAGGCCAACGCCCGAGGGGGCAGCTTCCAGTGCAGTTCCGCCATTCACCTCATAGTGGTAACCAAAACTGTTGTAAGCGGTCTGGCCGGGTTCGATGCTGTCCGGGGTATCTGCTTTGGCGTCGTACTCCACGGTAACTTTGCTGTGTGCAGGCATGGCTGCACCAGACGGGTCATCGATAATAATGCGGAAAGATCGTGCCCCCTCCGGGTTCGTCGTCCATTTAACGGATTCCTTACCGTTCCAGTCATCCCCATCAAAGCTAACGTCCTTGCTGTACTGTATTTTAATGTACTTAGGGTCGATTACCTTTGTCTCAAATGTACCATCATTTTGACGGATGCTGGCCTTTACGGTGAATGTATTGCCCTCTGTCAGGCTCATCTGGTATTCACTGCCGCGCATATCGTCGTCCTGGAAGGGGTTATGATCTCCCTCTTGCGGCAGGTTATTGATAAGCACCAGTTTGGTCAGGGCCTGCGGGGAGGCATAGACCGTATTGTCCACCGTCAGGGTATAATGGACCTTGTCGTTCTTGTCAGGCAGGATGGTCGTGGTATCCGCCTCGTCGGAGCTAGTCGAGTAAACTGTATGATCTGCCGGGTCAGTCTGGGAGACGGCAATCGACGAGCTGGTAGAGTAACCGTAGGACACCATTACATTCGCACTGCTGCGGATGGAGGTGCGGGTCTTATCCCAGTACGGTGCAGACAGCTTCTTATCAATCACGCCCTTGGTAGCCGTACCATCCCAGCCCAGGTCGTCCCGCAGCGGGGTCAGCCAGGCGGTGTTGGTGTAGGTCTTGTTGACCAGCCGAGAATCATCCGGCTTTTCGGTCCAAAACCGAAAATCTGTATAGGTTCCGCTCTGAACTGCCCATGTGGGACCAGCCAGCCGTACATTCACGCGGAGTTTTCCAGATACCGTATCCCGAACAATCGCAATGTAGAACGAAGGATCTTTTTCTACAACAGGGTGACTACGATAGGTTCCGCCATGTGTATCTGCCTGTATTTTTATTGGATTGCCATTTACTTTGAGCCGCTGGTTCGCCACCAGGAATGTGTCACTTGCTTTGTCATAATCCCTGATCGAGCACAAAAACGCATTTTTTCTGCAGCCGCAGCAGTTTTTGCTTCTGCGGTCTGCCTCTTGGTGGACTGCGCTTTTTTCTGTGCCACAACAACTCTTCCTTTCAAATTGTATTGCGCCAATGCCCCAAGGCTGTGAAGCGACGCAAAGGCTCCTCTCCCTCGTCCCTTCCCCGGGGATGGCGGGCTGGGGGCATGGCAGCCATAGCTTCCCGGTCCCCTGGTCCTATGAGAAAACATTAGCATATTCTAGCCCGAATTTCAATCCTTGCAGGCTTTTTTCGTGGCTGTGGGCACAGATACAGAAAAATACGTGTGCAGCCACAGGCAGAACTGTGCGGAAATCTGTCTGAATGTGCGCTTGGGGCATAGGGGCGCTGGAGGGGCGCGGAGCTTTTTGCCTGAAAAAAAGCGGGCGGCAGATGCCGTCCGCTTGGGGGGCTGATTTTCTTTTACATGCCCGCTTTGGAAGGTGCGGAGAGCTGGATGAAAAGCTCGATTTCAAACGGGCGATGCCAGGGAAAGGAAATTTGGCTGATTTCCACCTGTGCAGGGAGAGAAAGCCCTTTGGCCAGCCGGCACATCTGCCGTGTCACATATTTTGCAAGCAGCTGTTCCTGCCAGGAGCCGTCAAAAGAGAGCCCTTTTCGCTGCGCGTATGCAGCAACGTCCCGGCGCACCAGGCTCATATAAAGCCAATCCTCCAGAATCCGATGGCAGGTGAACAGGGCACTTTGTGTGCTATCTTTGCCGCAGAGCATTCCCTGGGCGATGCAGCAGCCGGCAGCATTGGCCGCTGTGTTCCAGCCTGCATAGGCATAGAGCGTTTTCAACAGATTTTGCTGCTGCAAAAGGTCCATCCATTCCCGGTCGGCTCCGTTTGTGACAGCCAGGTCGGCCAGAATCACAGGCTTTTTGGCGGCCAGTGCCCGCAGATTGGCGGCGAGATCGGGCAGGCATCGTTCGCCAAAAGCAGAGTGAGGGGCGGGAGATTTGGCGTCGCCCATGGCGCTTTGCCCTTCGGTGGGGGCGTTGACAACAAGGATGTAGTCGGCTTCTTGCAGGGAAAAGCAGGTTCTGCCGCCGGCCGCGGCGACCAGCCATTTGAGGTTTTCGCCCAGCGGCCGGTCTTCAAAGCGGGGAATAACCATAGGTGCGCCGGCGCTGCTGTAACAGATGTGCACCGACGGGGTTATGCCGCGGCTGTGGTTGACCGCCCGTGCCAGCAGGATGCAGCCGGCCTCATCGGCGCCGGAGTAGCTGTATATGCGGCTGCCCAGCGCGTGGCTGCGGATAGCGGCGGCGAGCTGCTGCCGCTCTGCGGCGGCCCATCCCAGGAGAGCACAGTCGTCCAGGGGAATGGTGAGAAAATCCAATACCCCCTGTTCCGCCAGAAAAATAGTTTGCAGATTCACCGCGTGGTTGGTGCTGCGCCGGCTGCAGAAATCGGAGAGGACGGAGCGCGGAATGCTCTGTTCCAGGCCGGAAAGCTCGGATTTTTCTTCGGCTGTGGCCAAATTGCGCTGGATTTTGTCCCGCAGCACTCCCACACGGAAGAGGGAGCTCCCGTGCTCGGCATAGTAGTCCGGCTCCTCGTCGGCAGAATTGTAGCAGGGCGCCCGCATGATAAGGCTGAAGGCAAAGAGCTTGACCTGGGGATATCGCGCGCGCAGATCGGCCAGAAGATGCAGGCGATCCAAACATTCCCGGGTGGTTTGATGGTGCAGCCGGGAAGGGACGATGCCGCCATATACGAGCATATCAATCGAGATCACCGCATAGTCACAGCAGGAAAAGTTTTTTCCCAGCCATTGCGCCAGCAGCAAAAACGGGGCAGGCCGCTTTTTGCTGCCCATCAGCTCTTTGGGAGGGAGCAGCAGCTGGACATCGGTGCATTTTTCGACCATTAACGCGGGATAGAGAAAGTTGCAGGGGCGCTCATCCAATGGCAGCAGTAGGATACGGGGCATAGCCAGTCCTCCTTTTTATGGAGCGAGAATCTCGTCGATGAGCTTGTCCGCCATGGAAAGGCTGCGGGGCACGTGGAACGGGCCCTTGAAGGTGCTTCCCTTGCAGGCAGGCAGCGTGGGTTTGCCGTCCCGGCGCAGGTATCCATACCACTCCCCGTATGCAGGGTCGGCGAAGTGGTCGCGGCAATAGGCGATGGTTTTGTAGAACCAGTCCAGATAGGTTTCGTCCCGGGTGTCGCGGTAGGCCATGAGGCTGGCGATGAGGATTTCGTTGTGGGGCCACCACAGCTTCATGTCGTGTTCATAGGCTTCGGGGGGCAGCCCCATGCAGTCAATGAAATAGAGCAGACCGCCGTATTCCTGGTCCCAGCCGGCGTTGATGGCAAAACGGAACACATCCTCGGCCTTCCGGTGCAGGTCCCGGCTGCCGATGCGGTTGGCTTCCTCCATCAAAAACCAGCTGCACTCGATATCGTGGCCCGGGTTGACGACGCGCCCCGCGGAAATGTCGCTTTGAAATTCTCCGTTCATCCCCACCGATTCCAGGGTGCAGTGCAGATCGGGTTTGTGGTGGTAGGCGAAGATGTCGTGGACGCACTGGGCGGAATACTGGTCGTAGAGAGCGGCCTGTTCCGGGTCTACACGGCGCAGAACGCTGGTCATGTTCAAAAAGATCATGGGGTCGGCCAGAGCGCGCCCCTTTCGGGTTTCGGGGATGGTTTTGGGGCCAAGGCCGGTGGGGTCGGGAGCGCCGTGGTTCAGATCGTATACCAGCTGATAGGCCCGGCGGGCTCGTTCCAGGCATTTTCTGTCGCCGGTAATGCCGTAGTATTCCGCATTGGCGATGGCATAAAATCCCTCGGAAAAGCAGTACCGGCGCTGGCGCAGGGGCTTTCCGTCTGCCGTCACGGTGAAGTACATCCGGTTTCCGGCACTGCGGTTGATGCAGTGGTCTTCCATAAAATCCAGACAGGACCGGGACGCTTCCAGCCATTCCGGCCTGGTGCCGTACAGGCGGCACATGTGGGCAAAAATCCAGCCGCACCGTCCCTGCATCCAAACGCTTTTATCGGTGGAAAACACCTTGCCTTCCCGGGTCAGGCAGGTGTAGATGCCGCCGTGCTCGGGATCCATGCCGTTTTTGAGCCAAAAGTTCACAGAGGATTCAAGTTCGGTGCGAATCCAGCTTTGCCAGCTGCGCAGTTTTTCGGTATCCATTGTTGTAAAAACCTCCTTGTATGTGATTGCCGCCATGGTTGTCTGGTCAGGGCGCTGTAGGGGCGGAGAGCCCCAGCGCCGTTTTGATGATCCGCCCGGCACAGCTGCGCAGCAGCCGGCGGTCCAGCCTGCCATCGCGGAGAGCGCACAGCAGCGCGCTGTACTCCCGCCGGCTGCCGGGCATCAACAGGTCGTTGCCGGCCTGGATGCAGCCCTCGGCGGTGCAGCGGCGGCTGGACGTGGTGTCCCAGTCGGTCATAAAGATGCCGGCAAAGCCCCATTCGCAGCGGGCGATGGCTGTGCAGAGGGCGGCACTGTTTGCCGCATGGACGCCGTTTACCAGATTGTAGCTGGTCATAATGGCACTGGGCTGGGCCGACTGTACGGCGATTTGAAAACCCCGCAGATAAATTTCGCGCAGAGCCCGTTCCGAAACCAGGCTGTTGGATTCCAGCCGTTCGGTCTCCTGGTTGTTGCAGGCAAAGTGCTTGAGGGTGACGCCGCAGCCCGGGCAGGACTGGACTCCCCGGGTGATGGCGGCCGCCATCTGGCCGGACAAAAGCGGGTCTTCGGAAAAATATTCAAAATTGCGGCCGCAGAGTGGGCTGCGGTGGATGTTCATGCCGGGCGCCAGCCAGAGGCTGACCCCAAACAGAGCCATTTCGTAGCCCACGGCGGCCCCCACTTCCTGCAAAAGGCAGGTGTTCCAGGATTGGGCCAGCATGGTTCCAATGGGAAATGCAGTGCAGTACTGGTAGTGCCGGGTGCCGCCCGGGTTGTACTCGCCGCGGGCCAGAAAGCCGTTTTCAAAGCACTGTTCCAAAGGCGGGATCAGCGGCTGCCCTTTTTGGGTGAAATAGCAGCTGGCCAGCCGCAGGCCGGCGGGCCCATCCGCCAGGACCAGAGAGGGAACCCGGATGTCCCCGCCGATTTCCTGGGTTTCGCCGGCAGACCCGGGCACGCTCACCCCGGCGGACCCCAGTTGGCTTTCGTCGTCTTTGTGCCATTGGCCCACACAGAGCCGCACCAGCGAATCATCATCCAGCTGCGAGGCGATTGCAAGGGCTTTTTCGGCGTTGGGGTCGGGGTGCGGACGAGAGCGGGCGGAGCCGAGCAGCAAGCCCGGGCGGACCGGCAGGATGGGCAGCCCCTGCTGCAGGAGTTCTTTTTCCAGAGAGCGGCGCTTTTCCAGGCAGTGCTTCATTCCGGGAGAAAACCAGTCCTGCGGTGCGTCCGGCCAGCAGAGCGAAACCTGTTCCAGTACCTCCCGCTGTTCCAGCTGTATGCCGCCAATCAGGCGGCAGCTCTGCAGCGAGTTTCCCAGCCAAAGGCCATAGGTTTTGGCGTCCAGTACCCAGCCGCCCGCCTGCGGATCAAAAGAGGCGAGAGCATCGGGAGAAAATTCCAGTGCAAGTGTCTGTTTCTGCCCGGGCGCCAGCAGGCCGGTTTTGGCAAAGGCGACCAGCCGGCGGTATTCTTTTGGCTGCAGGGCGCAGGGACAGGTGGCGTAGAGCTGCATCACCTCTTTTGCGCTCCAGCGGTCCCCGGTGTTTTGCACGGTGCAGTCCAGCACAAACCGGGGCCGGTTTCCCCGTTCCAGGCGCAGGCAGCCGGCCTGGATGGAAAACTGCGTGTAGGAAAGGCCATCTCCAAATCCAAATCGAACCGGTACGTCAAAGGTGTCAAAGTAGCGGTATCCCACAAAAATCCCCTCATGGTACCGAACGGTGCGGGGGTCAGGGGAAGGCTGCTGCATACAGGGGCAGTCCTGCAGCCGCAGCGGCCAGCAGTCGGTGAGCCGCCCGCTGGGGGACACGGCGCCGCGCAGCACGTCGGCCAGGGCGTTTCCGCCTTCCATGCCGGGCTGTGAGAGCAGCAGCACGGCATGGATCCGGGGCAGCTCGTCCAAAACCGAAAGGTCCACGATGCCGCCGGTGTTCAGCACCAGAATGACAGAGGGATAAAAGCTGCACAGACTGCGCAGGTCCTGCATTTCCCATTTCGAGAGCAGATAGTCGCCGGGCTCGTTTTTGCGGTCTGCCCCTTCTCCCGAGGACCGGCTCAATACATACAGTGCAGCATCGCAGGCCGCTTTGGCAGGCGCACAGGCGGGAGCCTGAAAGGGCGTGTTGACATACGCGGCAAAAAAGTGGGGCTGCTGGCCGGTTTCCAGCTGTTCCCAGACGCGGCCCCGCCATTTGCTGCGGGCCTGGCGATAGATGGTGTCACAGTGCTGCAGCCAGGCTTCGTTGGCGATCTGAAAGCCGGCGGCGTACAGGCCGTCGCGGATGGAAACGGTTTCCCGGGCGTTTACATCTCCCGATCCGGTCCCGCCCTTCAGGGTGTGCAGAGCGCCTGTGCCGTAGAGGGCAATGCGGCAGCCGGAGGGCAGAGGAAGCGTGTGGTTTTCGTTTTTCAAAAGGATGATGCCTTCCTCCGCAGCCCGGCGGGCAAGGGCGCGGTGCACTTCTTCGTAGGGGCGGGGGGAGCAATCGGTGCAGCGGGGCAGGTGACGAACACATGGCATGGGGAATACCTCCGGGGAAAAATCAGGTGCGGCGGGCAAACTGAAGCAGGTCGATGCAGGCGCCGCCCTCCAGCCGTGAACGCTCGGCAGCAAGCGCCATGATATGGCTGTCGATGGAAACGTCCACCGAGGTGAGCGAGGCGGGGTCTTCCCGCTGGAAAAGTGCGGCCAGGGCGTCCATCATCCGGTCATCGCCGCCGCCGTGCCCGGCAAAGCGGTCGGTGAGCTTGTCCAGCTCGATGATCTGCTCGGGCTGCCCAAAGCGGCGCAGCATCACGCGGTTGCGGAGCATGTCGATCTCCAGCTCTCCCAGCGAGCCCATGGCGCGCATGGTGCGGCAGCATTCCTGGGTGAAGGCGGTCACGGTGAAGGTGGCGCAGACGCCGTTGGCAAACTGCATGTTCACACACTGGTGGTCGGCCACATCGTTGTCACAGGCGTAGACACAGCGCCCGTAGGGCCCCTTTTCCAGAGCGGCGCGGATGCTGTCCGGCGTGGGCGTTTCGCTCAGCACCGAGCAGGGCCAGCCGGCATTGCCGCCGAGAATGCCGGTCTTTTCATTTTCCATGTAGATGCGCACAGCGCTGTACGGGCAGCGGGTGGATAGGGCACAGCGGGTGCAGCGGTCGTCCGCGCCTTCGGGGGCGCTTTCAGCGCGAAAAACAGACAGGCCGCCGTTGGAGGAGAGGGATATACAGGCGCTGCCGGCAAACCAGCGCAGCAGGTCCAGGTCGTGGCAGCTTTTTGCCAGAATCATGGGGCTGGAATCCTCCTCGCGGCGCCAGTTGCCCCGCACATAGCTGTGGGCAAAATGCCAGTAGGCCACATTTTCGATCAGATCCATGTGGATGAGCCGGCCGATCTCTCCGGATTCCAGCAGCCGTTTCACAGTGGAGAAAATCTGAGTGTAGCGCAGCACATGGGCCACGGTGACGATCCGGCCGCAGCGGTGCGCCGCTTGCTGCAGTGCCAGACATTCCTGCAAAAGGGGAGAGATGGGCTTTTCGAGCAGCAGGTGATACCCTTTTCCCAGGGCGGGAAGTGCCAGCCGCACATGGTCGCGGTCCTGGGTGGCGATGACAGCCACATCCCCCAGACGGGGCTGCTGCAGGAGGGATTCCATGGTTTCGTAGCACTGGCTGTCCGAAAGGCCCAGGTCCCGCTGCACATCCCGGCGGCGGATGGGGTTGGGTTCGGCGATGGCGGTCACCTGCATTTTGTCGGGGTTGCGCTTGGCATAGGAGGCGTATACCTCATATCCCCGCACACCCAGACCGCCGATGACGATTTTGATGGGAAGATCCATTATAATACCTCTTTCTTTTTTATATGCGTTATATGCGGCAGGCGGAGATGCATTCGCCCCAGGAATAGCAGCCCCGGAATTTGCCGTCGGCGTTGGTCAGGCAGCGCAGCTTGGGGCAGGCAAGGGTTTCGATCTCGTCGATCTCTCCCTGGTGCAGGCGCTGCATTTGGACTTCGGCGGTGCGGAATCGCCCGGTCAGGCCCGCCATGCGCAGATCGATCACCTCATAGCCGAAAGGTTTGTTCACCGCTTCCCACAGCCTGCCCCAGGCGGCTCGGCAGCTCTCGCATTGCCGGGCACAGGCGTGGGCCAGGGCGGCCATTTGGGCGGCCTGGGGGCTTTGGCAGCGGGCGGCGGGAGCCTGAAGAAACCACTGGACCTTCAGCGCCAGCAAGCCGGCCAGCTGCTCGTAAAAGCGGTACATGGCCTCAAACCGCGGCTCCTGGCTGGTAAAGCCGTGGTACAGGCGCTGCAGCGATTCATACCGGCCCGAAAGGGCAAGGCCCTCGCAGTCGGCCTGAAACAGCGGCAGCAGCGGGTCCTGGTAAAGCAGAAATTTGGAGAAGTTTACGGGGTCGTCGGACACAGGGGCAAACAGGGCAGGCAGATCGAACTCGCCCAGACGGGAAAAAGCCTCGCAGGGCTCCCCCACGCAGCTTTCAAAGCGGCTGGCCAGGGCAGAGGGGCTGGTGTCGCCGGTATAGGTGAATTCGGCGTACAGCTGCAAACCGTACAGAATGGCGGGCAGCGGGCATTCGGCGCCGTTGTCGCCCCAGGCGGTGGCCAGCACGGTGGAAATGTGGTGGTCACGCGCTTCTTCCAGGCCGGGAAGGCTGGCGCTGCGCATTTTTTCCACCGCGGGCACGGGCCCCACCCAGCTCCACAGGCCGCCGGCAAACAGAACCGGTGCGCCGAACTGCTCGTGAACGTCAAACAGCTTGCGGTAGCTTGCCCGGTCCATGTGGTAGTAGTCCCAGTAAACCAGAGGAACATCCGGCAGAGCGGCGTCCAGAACGGGCTGGGGCAGCTGGTCGGGAACGTCGTAGTAGCCGCCGGTGGGCGAAGCGGCGCGCAGGTACATGTCGCTCCAGATCATCGGCGCGAAATTGTATTTTTGGGCAAGAGCCGCCACCCGGGAGAGGTGCCGGTTCATCAATTCCCAGGCGGGGACGATCCCGTTTTTGAAGCGGAAATTTCCCAGCCCCAAAGACCAGGCCTCGTCCATGCCGATGTGGATGCGCCGGGTGTGGAAACAGGCCCGCACAGCCTGGAACATCTGCTCGATGTAGGCATATACCTTTTCCTCCCCCACCATCAGGCAGTCTTCGGTGTCCCGCAGGTCGGGGTCATTCTGCGGCCAGTGCAGCGCCCGCTCCAGATGCGCCAGGGTCTGGATGCAGGGGATGAGCTCGATGCCCAGGTCCGCCGCATACCGGTCCAGTTCCCGCAGCTGCTGCTGGGTGTAGCGGCCCCGCAGATAGCCAAAATAGGGCTGCTGAGGGATTTCGTAGGTGTCCTCGGTGTACAGCATGGCTACCGACATGCCCATCAGGGCCATTTTGCGCAGCATCAGCTTCACCGTGTCGGGGGTCAGCACGGCATTGCGGGAACAGTCCAGCATTGCACCCACCTCGGCAAAGGCCGGCTGCTGCTTCCAGGCGAGGGGCTGGCGGGACGGCTGTTTCAGATAGGACAAAGCGCGGAAAAACTCGGCGGGCACCCGGTATTCCACCTCCAGCGAGTTTTCTTCCAGCCGGAAGGCAAAGCGACCGGCCCGGCGCGCGGTGACCGCAATGCCGCCTTCGCCCACGGCAAAACCTTCGGATTCACACAGATGCCCCAGGCCCGCCAAGAGTTCCTCCGGCAGGCTGGAGGGGGAAAGAACAACCAGTTTCATTTGTAAAACTCCTTTAATTTGTCTTTGAGAACTCCCTGCAGCAGGCCGGCACAAATTTCGGCCACGGTCCAGCCGCTTTCAACGGCCCAGGGCCCCCAGCCCACATCGTTGGGCAGACCGCAGACCTCCATTTGCTCCGCGTCAAAGCCCCGTGCCCAGGCGCCGTCGATCCGGGGGTCCTGGCTGTGGATCTGGGCTGTGGACAAAAATGCGGCGTGCCGGCAGAACAAATCGTAAAAATAGGCATCTTCCGTGACAAAATAGGCCTGCATCAGCCCCAGGGGAACCCAGTTGTTGCTGTATAAAAGGTCACACACCGGGTCGCCGTTGCGGGCCAGCAGGGAACATTCGCCGTTTTCCTGCTTGCTGCATGCGGCGGAGTAGTCGTCGTCCCATTCCAGGTAGGCGCCGGAGGGGTGTCGCATCTTTTCCAAATCCCGGGTCACGGTGTAGAGCATCTGCCGGTATTCCTGTTTGCCGGTGGCATAGTAGAGCCAGGCAAAGGGGAGAAGAAGCCGGCAGAGCTCCTCGGTTTGGCTCTGTTCCCGGATGGTTTTGGGATAGGCCTGCAGCAGCGCCTGCATGCCGGTTTCGCCCACGGCCAGGCAGCGGGCGTCCTTTTCCAGCTTGCCGTACAGCAGTAGACAGGCCAGATAAAAGGCATTATAATGTGCGCAGGGGAAAGCTCCGTTCTGTCGGCTCAGCGCGGCAAAATCTTCCTCGGACATGTTCAGATTGTCGGTGCGGGCCGGCCGCAGGCCATCCGGCCCGGTGGTGTTCATCAAAAATTCCAGCGCCATCCGGCACTGGGGCAGATATTCCCGCCCCAGCCCGTACAGGGCTTTGAACAGGGTCACCAGCATGGCCCGGGCCATATCGTCCTGGTAGCACACCTCCCAGGCGATGTCGGTCCAGCGGAGCATGCCCTGAAAGCGGCCCGAGCGGATCTGCATTTTGTCGTAGACAAAAGCTTCCAGGTTTTGGGCCCGCTCCAGGCTGCGGGCATCGCCGAATGCCAGAAAGTGCATCAGATAGGCCAGCGCCGCTTCGCCGCAGCAGTCAGTGCGGATGGAGGAGGCGGTTTTCTGGTGGCCGTCGGGGTAAATTTCGGTGCCCAGCCCTTCCAGCACGCCTCGTTTGCCCTCATCCACCAGAATGCTGGAACGGCTGAACCAGTCGATGCCGCTGGCGGCACAGTCGGCGGCGGAACGGGCAAAGCCGGTTTGGTACTGAGGCGGAAACTCCACCTCCTCCAGAACCGGCGCGCCGCACAGCCAGCCGATCAGCGAGCGCACCAGTCGGCTCCAGGCCGGCACCGGAGAGAATCGCGCCCGCAGAAAGTTGCACAGCCGGAAGGAGCAGACGGCGACGGCGGGGGTTTCCAGCCAGATGCCATATTGCTGGCAGTCGGTGCGCTCCTGTTGGCTGAGCGGCTGGCGGGCGTGTTCCGACAGCCCCTTTTTATACATTAAAATAGGTCTGGCCAGATTGTTGCGATAGTATGGGGTGCAGCGCATATTGCATTGATCATCCAACAAAAGTCCATCTTCCAGGCCGGCGAATTCCGCGTCGGTGCACACCAGCCGGAGAAAGCGGGTGGAATCGGGAGATGCACAGTAGTTCTGGCAGAAACTCAGGGTGTATTCATACAGCACCCGTCTGCCGCTGTGCGAAAAATCCTCCACCACACTGCGGCATTCCGCCGGGAAAACCAGCGGTTCCTCCCGGGTGCCCCCCAGCACGCAGGCGCACTGGAAACCATCGAGGCAGTGGGGGGTGAGAGCGTTCGGGTGCAGGACTTCGACGGTAAGAGCCGGAGATTTCTGCAGCAGAGCGAGCAGGTCGCTGGGGCCGCAGGTGATGACGGCAACGGAAACAGACATAAATTCCCTCTTTCTGGTCCGGGGACCGTTTAGTGTTAGCTATATTATAAAAGCACTATTTTGCAAGTCAATAAAAATCAAAAAATGTGCAAAATGAAAAAAATGTACGCAAAAATATTGCGAAAAGGAGTGCGGAAAAGGCTGCTGCAAAAGTTGCGCCCACGCTAAAAGTATTGTTTATTGCATTTCCGAAAGGGCCGGCGTACACTGAGATTGTTCAATCAAGCACATGAAGCAGGAAAGGCTGGTGGCAAGACCGTGCGAACTCCAAACGCAAAGACGGCACCCAAGAGAATCAATTATAAATTAAAAAGTCAGATACAGCTGTACGCCATTATGTCGCCGGTGCTGATTTTGATTTTCATCTTCTGCTATGTACCCATGTATGGCCTGCTGATCTCCTTCCAGGACTGGACACCCGGCATGCCCTTTATGGATTTCACCGGGCAGACCAAGTGGGTGGGGCTGAAACATTTTTCAACATTTGTACATGACCCGTATTTCTGGCGGCTCATCAAAAACACCCTGGTGCTCAGCGCCATGAACCTGGGCATCGCGTTTTGGATCCCGATCATTTTTTCGCTGCTGATCAATGAAGTGCGGCTGGTCAAGTTCAAAAAGTTTGCCCAGACGGCAAGCTACATGCCTTACTTCATTTCCAGCGTGGTGGTGGCCGGCATGGCGCTTTCCTTTTTGAGCAGCGACGGCATCATCAACAAATTCATCATGATGATGGGCGGCGAACCCTTCCTTTTGAATATGAAGCCGCAGTATTTCCCCATCGTGTACACAGTGATCAACATTTGGCGGAACTTCGGCTGGGGCAGCATCCTCTACCTGTCTTCCATGGCTTCCATCGACCCCACTCTCTACGAGGCGGCCAGTCTGGACGGCGCCAACCGGTGGCATAAAATCTGGCATGTTACCCTGCCAGCCATCAAACCCACCATTGTGGTCATGCTGATCATGGGCGTGGGCGGTATGCTGGGCGCGGATTCGGATATGATCCTGCTGCTGTACAATCCCGCAACCTACGAATACGCCGACGTCATCGGCACCTATCTGTACCGCTATGGCCTGATGGGCGGCAACTTCAGCTACGGCACAGCGGTTGGATTTATGATCTCGCTGATCAACTTCGGCATGGTTTATCTGGCCAACATGGTCTCCCGCAAGGTTGCCGATTATTCGCTGTGGTGATCCGCTGCGGATGGAAAGGAGAAGAAATTATGACTCAGATATTGGCGCGCAAGAAACACGGCATTCCAAATGGATCGCGGCTGGTGGATGTGCTGATCGTGATCGCGGTGGCAGTCATCTGCCTGTTCACCCTGTATCCCATGTACTATGTTTTCATCATGTCCATCAGCAAGCCCCAGGATGTGCTGGCGATGAACGTATCCTTTTGGCCCACGGGATTTGAACTGCAGGCCTATAAAAAAATCTTTACCGATTCCGATATGTGGCGTGCCTACGGAAATTCCATCCTGTATACAGTGTCCACCACGGTGCTGGTGATCATCACGAGCGTGATGGGTGCCTATCCGCTGTCGGTTCCGGAACTGCGGGGCAGAAAATATGTGGTTGCCTTTGTGCTGCTGCCCATGTACTTTGGCGGCGGATTGATCCCCACCTTTCTGCTCATGAGCAAGCTCAATCTCTACAACAATATTTTCGCCATCATTGTGCCGGCGTCTTTCAATATCTGGTACATCATTCTCACCCGCACCTATTTCACGGGGCTGCCCCGGGATATACGGGAATCGGCGTTCATAGACGGCGCCAGCAATTTTACAGTTCTGCGCCGCATCTATCTGCCCCTGGCAAAGCCCATTTTGGCGGTGGTGTCCATCTACTCCATCGTGACCATGTGGAACAACTGGTTTGCGGCGCAGGTCTATCTGCCGGATAAAAACCTGCATCCGCTGCAGCTGTACCTCAAGAGGGTGCTGGTGGCCCAGACTGTAGATCTCACCAAGCTCAACTCGGCGGATATCGAAAATGCCATGAATCAAATGCTCTCCGCAACGCAGATGCAGTATGCGATGATCATTTTCACCACCCTGCCGATCATCTTTACCTATCCCTTCTTCCAGAAATATTTCATCAAAGGTGTTATGCTCGGTTCTCTGAAAGGCTAAATGAGAGAAGAGCAAAAAATAAAATCATGCACAAATAGGAGGAAAACAATGAAAAAAAGAAAAATGCTCTCCCTGTTTTTGGTGGGCTGCTTGGCTGCTGGTACTCTGGCCGGCTGCGGCGGAAAATCCAATTCTGGCGATTCCCAGAGCGGCAGCGACCAGGCTTCCAGTGATTTCAGCAAACTTAAGATCCTGGGCACCGAGGGCTGGGCTCCCTGCAACGACTGGAACGAGGTAGAGGAATACAGCGCCTATCAAATCCTGAAAAGCAAGCTGGACGATGCAAAGCTGGACATCGACTGGGAAGTGGTTGCCCCTGAGCAGTACTCGGTGATCCTGCAGACCCGGTTTGCCTCCGGCAAGGATCTGCCCGACATCGCCAAGGCCCATACCATGGACGACGCCGCCCTGATGGCTCTGGCGGAGCAGGGCCTGATCATCCCCATCAACGAGATCATCGACAAATATTCCCAGGGCCCTGCCAAGGAGGCTTTTGACAAAAAGTTCCCCACCATGCGTCCGCTCACCACTGCCGAGGACGGCAACATTTATTGGTTCTGCAATGTGTCGAGTAAGTACTACGGCGACAATACCGACCCCAACGGCAGCTTCTCCATGCTCTACCGCCGCGACTGGGCCGACAAGCTGGGGATTGCCGAACCCACCAATCTGGAAGAGTTTACCCAGATGCTGCGGGACTTCCGGGAAAAGGACGCCAATGGCAACGGCCAGCAGGATGAGATCATGTTCATCGATCCCTCCTCTTTCCGCACCAGCATCGCCCAGTGGTTTGATCTGCCCACCGATATGATCGCCCTGGATCCGGTGGAAAACAAGATGGTGAGCCCCTGGAACAGCCCCAATGTCAAGCCTTATTTTGAATACCTCAACAGCCTGGTGCAGGAAGGCATTCTGGACCCCTCTGTCGCCGGCAACTGGGAGCTGATGGCCCAGAAACGCGCCGAAAACAAGCTGGGATGCCTGTGGGACTACACCAATGCCATGTGGAACGAGCCCACCGTGGCGGAGATTGCCCCCGATGCGCTGTATGCGCCGCTGATGCCGCTGCCCGCCCTGGACGGCGTGGAGCCCGGCTCGATGTCTGAGCCCAGTTCCATGGTTTGGGAGCGCTATGTGGTCACCAAGGATTGCGAAGACCTGGAGGCCGTTGCCCGCCTGCTGGATATTGTGTATTCCGATGAGTACGCTGTGCTCACCGCCTTTGGCCAGGAAGGCGTCAACTTCACATACGAAGACGGCGTTATGACTCCCATTCCCGGTCTGACTGCGGATATGGCCCACGAGCAGCGCATCTCCGAAGGCGCCATGCTGTGGAACGGCGTTCTGCCCCGCGTGCAGGAAGTGGATATGCGCCAGCAGGTTGCCAATTGCGATGACTACAAGCGGCAGGTCACTTTGGACCTCATCGACTACGATCTGAAATATCCGGATCAGGTGAACAATTTCCTGGCTCTGCCCACCAAGGAAGAATCCGACAAGATCAATGCCCTGCTGCCCAATCTGCAAACCGCTTCCAAGGAGCTGGCCACCAAACTCACCCTGGGCCAGATCTCTGTGGACGACCTGGACAAGGAAGTGGAAAAGCTGGAAGAGCTGGGCCTGAGCGAACTGGTCGATATCTACCAGGCTCGCTATGAGCGCTACCTGGCCAATATGCCTTCCTGATGATAGAGCACGATAGATCAATGTAAATAGTCAAAGCCGTGCCGCAAAACGCGGCACGGCTATTGCACTTGAAGCTGGGCAGGTGTTTGCTGCGGAATGGATTGCAATTTGCCTATTTGTGATGTAATCTAGTAGCAAGCACGCTTGTTGGTAAAATATTGCGGCACAGAGGGAGAAAAACAGGATGCATCGTTTATACTGGCACTCAAAGGACTTTCAGCGCTATTTTTTTACATACATCGCTTTGTTTGTATGTGTTTTTCTTGTGGGGATTTCTATTTTTTCTGCCGCCATGCGGAAAGAACGCAAGGAAGCCAACGAAAAGTCCTTTTTAGCCGAGAGCCAGAAGGTGCGGGACGTCCTGGACGATATTTGGGAAGTGGGCAGCGAAGTGAGCAACGTGCTGCAAAATTCCATTTGGGTGCAGAAGTTCACTTCGGAGAGCAAGATTTTTGAAAATGAGTTCGGCCCGATGGAAAAACAGGATATTTCGGTCAATCTCACCGCTCTGTGCAGCCTCAACAGCGCTCTGCGGGATATCGCAGTGCTCTATCCGCAAAAAGATCTGGTGGTGACGTCCAGCGGGTGGTTTTCCGTTTCGGAGTACGAAAACTATTTGCAGCGAAAATTGCAGCTGCCTGCCAATCTCGTCACCGAGCATCTGCTGAATGTGCCGGGGTGCGAGGGCCCGCTCAAACCCAGCAATTTTGCTTTTCACAATGCGGACTATCTGGTCTATGTGCAGCAGCTGGATATTCTTACTCCGCCCCGGGCAATTGCCATAAGCTGCTTTGACAAGGCAGCCATGCAAAAGCTGCTTCAGCAGGTATGCGGCGAACAGGTGACCCAGCTGCTCGTAAAGGACTGGAACGGCCAGCCCATCTGGCAGGTGGATTTTCAGCAGACCTCTGCACCGACCCAAACATGCAGCACCAGCAGCCAGAGCATGCTGGTAACCTATGACCTCACCTGCGAGGATGCCCCCATTCCCTTTGCACAGAGCGCCTGGAACTATGTGCTGGTATTAGTGCTTGCCATGCTGGGCATTTTGGCCGCCTATGTGCTGGCCAGCATTCAGTACCAGCCTTTGGGGAACCTGATTCAAAAGATAAACAAAAAGGTCAAGGGCAAAAACGAACAGCAGGATATTGACACCCTGGCCACCTGCGTGGGCAGGCTGTACGACGACCACACCAATATGGAAAACACCATTGCGGCCTATCGGTATGCCCTGCGGGAGCAAACCAATGCGCAGCTGCTGCGCGGCTATTTCAACAGTGATCAGCAATCGGTTCCTTCCTCCTGCAACTACTGGTATGTTGTGGTGGTGTTCCGCCATCAGCCTGGCAATCCCGACAACGAAACCGAGGACACGCGGATTCACCTAGAATTTTTGCTCACCTTGAAAAAATCGCTGCAAACCATCAAATGCGGCCAGAGCCACTGCGAACTGGTGGAAAATATTGATGAGTGCACCGCTGTGATTGCAGAATTTCCCTCTCTGCCGGACGAGGACATCGCAATGGAACTGGCGCAGCCGCTGTACGATGCGCTGATCGAAGAGGATATAGAATGCAGCGTGTTTGTGGCCCGCGCCCGCAGGGGCCTGACGGGAATCAGCGCGGCGTACCAGGAAATCAAAGAGAGCATGCGGGAAAAGAAGGGAATTTGCGGCATCCAGTTTGCCAACCCCAACATGGAGTATTACTACCCGCTGGATTGGGAAACGCAGCTGGTGCGTGCCATCCGGGAGGGCAGCGAAAAAAGAGCGCAGGCGATCCTGCAGCAGCTGTACGAGGAAAATCAGCGCCTTGGGCTGAGCTATACGCTCATCTGCCGGGTTGCCACCCTTTTGTACGAAACCATGCGGCGGATTATTTTGGAAGAAAAGCTGCCGGTGCAGATGTTTTTGAAAATGGAGGAACCGCAGCATGGCATGACGCTGGAGCAGGCGTTTGACCGCGCAAGAAACACCGTCAACACGCTCTGTGAGCAGATCATGCAGAAAAAGCAGCAGGCGGCCACCAACGTGAACCGCTCGCTGGTGAGCTATGTAAACGAGCATCTGCACGACCCCGATCTGTCGCTGAATTTGCTGAGCGACCATTTTGGCGTGTCCAATGCCAGCGTTTCCCGCATCTTCAAAAATACGGTGGGACAAAATTTCTACAACTATATCACAGAAAAGCGGATGGCAAAAGCCAAGGAACTGCTGGTGCTGAAGGGATACTGTCCCCGGGAAATTGCCACAGAAATAGGGTACGACAACGAGTATTCCTTCAAGCGTGCTTTCCAGCGCACCTACGGCATCACGCCCCGCGACTTTTTGGAAAAGGAAGGGAAAAATGCAAGGTGAATATTGCACATCCGGACAGAATACAGGCGGAATCCGGAATCTGGTATTGATTTATAATGGGTATTACGACCGGCAGCAGGGAGATTGGAGCGCACAAGAGCTGCTGCCCTATCTGCTGTATCAAAAACGAAATGCCGGTTTCGGCGAGCCCTTTTTCGATGGATTTCTCTTTTTGGGGCTTTTGTCCTGCACAGGCAACCAGCTGTTTGAGGCGGTGGACCCCGCCAAGGCGGCCACCTGGGAGGATTTTGAGTGGTATCTGAACAAAACGCTGCGGCCGCAGGGGGACCTGTGCGCGCTGCACGAGGCGGTGCTGCAGGCCAGAAAACTCAGCCGGCGGCCCCAGCTGCAGGCGCGACTGGTGCTGACCATTCCCTTTCCCTCCCGGCAGACCTTTGGCGGACCGGAAAGCCAGAAAGCGGCCATTGACCGGTATATGGACCGCATGGCGGAGTTGTACCGCCCCTTTGAGCAGCTGGACACGCTGCGGTTGTGCGGCCTGTACTGGCTGCATGAGGATGCTTCCCAGACAGAACTGATTGACTATGCAGGCCGAAAAGCCAGAGAGCGCGGACTTGCCTTTTTGTGGATTCCCTACTACCGGGCTTTGGGGTTTGACCGCTGGCAGGCAATGGGATTTGATGCGGCCATCCTGCAGCCAAACCACTACTTTAATGGAACGCAGCCGGTGCAGATTCAAAATGCAGCGGAACTCGCCGCCCAAAACCACATGGGGCTGGAATTGGAGTTTGACGAGCGCGCTTTTGACGACGAAAATTTTTACCGGCGTTATCTGGATTATCTGAAAGGCGCACAGCGGTTTGGGTTCAGTGGATCCCAGGTGTTCAAGGGATATTACCAGGATGTGAAGGCCATATACAACGCGGCGAACAGGGGCGGCGCCCGCGGCCGTGAGCTCTATGAAAAAACTTTCGAGGTTGCAACAGGGCATAAAGGAGAGTAAAGCATGGCGGACGCAGCTGATTTTGACCGGCAGATGGCGGCGCAGAATGCCCGGGGGGAAGAAATCCTATGGCACGAAGTTCCCAACGAAAACATTCTGGTGGAAGGTTTGGGCTTTTTTGCAGAGGAAAGGCGATGGAACCGCCTCCCCCAATCTCTTTCCGGTATGCTGCAGGCCCAGCGGCCGGCGCTGATCGAATTGTCTTCTCACATGGCGGGTGCCTGCCTGCGCTTTCGGACTGACAGCCGGGCAGTGTGGGTAAAGGCGGCGGTAAACGCGGCTCCCTATATGGCGCATATGACTCCGGCGGCCCAGTGCGGGTGCGACTGCTATTTGAGGGCTTTGCCCGACATGGCCTGGCAGTTTGCAGGGCTGACAAAGTTTTCGCCGCAGGAGGACTCCTTTTGCTGCGAACTGGCGCGGGACCTTCCGCCGCACACCGAGGTGCTGGTGTATCTGCCGCTGTATATTGGCATTCGGTCGATTGCAATCGGCCTGGAAAAAGGGGCGCAGATGCAGCCGGCATTGCCCCGCAAACATCGCAGGACCATCGCCTTTTATGGCACTTCCATCACCCAGGGAGGTTGTGCCTCCCGGCCGGGTATGGCGTATCCGGCCATTTTGTCCCGGGAACTGGACCGGGAAGTGTACAATTTGGGGTTTTCGGGCAATGGCGTGGGAATGTCAGGTCTGGCTTCCTGCTTTTGCAGCCTGCCCCGGCTGGGGGCGCTGGTGGTGGACATCCAGCCCAACGCCGGCCCCCAGGGGCTGCTGGAAACCAACCTGCCAGCCTTTCTGGATGCGGTGCGCGGCTGTGCGCCGCAGCTGCCGGTTTTGGTGCTTTCGGCAAGCTGGCAGACAAAATGCGGCTGGAACAGCACCGAAGCGGAACAGTTTGCGCGGGAAGAGCGTTTTCAGCAGCAGGAGGTGGAACGCCGGAAATCCCGGGGAGATAGCTTTATCTGGTTTGCATCGGCACGGGATATGTTGGAAACGGTTGCAAAGGAAACCACCGTGGACGGCGTCCATTTGACCGATCTGGGCTTTTGGCTGCTGGCTCAAAAACTGCGGCCGCTGCTGTGCCGGATGCTGGAACAAGGACAGACAAACGAATAAAAACCATATAAGAAACACCCCGCAGGGGAAAAGCTGCCCAATGGCTTTTCTGCTGCGGGGTGCTTTTTGTAAAAAGCGGCCAAGCAAAATTTTTGCTGGCTCTGCCGGTGAAAAAAGTGTGGAAAACAGGGCGGGCAAAGGCCCTGTTTTTCTCGTTTTACCGGCAAAAAATATTGCTGCGCATTTGAAAATTCTGTTTATTGCAACGTTGAAATCCGGTTCCTATAATGGGAATCAAATGCATGTGTCCTGTCTGCGCTGCTCCCGAAAAGGAATGCGGCTGGACGATCGGAAAATTTCAAAAAGAAAAAGGAGATGCAACCATGAAAAGCAACAAGCGAATGCAGGCGCTGCTGAGTACGGCGATGTGCGCGGCGATTCTGTTTTCCAATGCCGCCGCCGTATTTGCGGCCGAAGTTCCTCCCTTGCCGCGGAAGGAAGGCGAAAACCCTCTGGCGGAACAGTCGCCGGTCAACTTGCTCCGGCAGCCAGGCGCGGCGTCCTCCTACCAATACGGCGAGGATGCTCTGTATAATATGTCCAATCTTGACCTTTTGGGCAGTGATGTCAGTTCTCTGGACCTCGATTGCCAAAAGCTCACCGACGGCGTCAAGAGCAGCGCCGGTTCCATTGATTTTGACAGCGTAGTCAATTTTTATTCCAATTCCGCTTTCAACAATGCGGAAAATGGGGCAAAGTTCTCCAATCAGAACACGGTGGATTTTGACCTTGGCCAGCCGAAAACCATTGTGGAAGTAAATGCATACAGCTCGGCCGGGCTCACCGGCCGCTACGCCGGTTCGCTGGGCCATATCGGCAAATACAGCGTCTATGTGTCGGCAGACAAAAACCAGTGGACCTGCGTTTTGGATGGGAAAAACTGCGGAGAAGACATTTCGGAGCAGACTGGCGCCTATGTGGCCCGGTATGCGGTTTCCGCGGACAAGGTGCCGGGGCACCCCGATGCCACCGGAATCTACGCGCAGTATGTGCGGATTTTGTTTGAAACAAATGCGCTGTGGGGCAATTATTCCTTCCTCACAGCGGAAGAAGTGGAGATTCTGGGGCAGGATGGCAAGGCCCAGGGCGCCTTTGAGCCCGCCGGCGAACAAGAACCTCCCGCCGCTGAGAATCTGGAGCGGACCGCCTCCTACACCTACTCGCCTTCCACCGAAAAATATATGTTGACGGCGGAGAATGACCCGGCATATTCGTCGGATGCCGACTGCAAAAAGATGAACGACGGCGTTCGGGGAGATGCCACCGGGGCGGATATGACCAATTGGACGGTCTTTGAACCCATTCCCTGGATGAATCCCGACAACGCTTCCAACTACAACAACGATCCCCTGTGCGCCATTTTTGACCTGGGCGCGCAGAAATCCATCACCGGGGTATCCACCGCTTCGCTGGTTACCCAGCAAATCAAGCAGAGTGCCAACCTTCAGATCTATGTTTCCAACGACAAGCTGGACTGGTTTGAGGTTTCCAAAAAGAACGGCTACGACCAGCAGGAGCCTGTGAACGGGGTGGTGGAACTGTCCTGGGATGCGGCTACGGACAAGGTGAAGGATCATGCCGATGCCACCGCGGTATATGCCCGGTATGTGAAGGTCGTCTTTTCTTCGGTTTCTCCCGATGCGCCCAGCCAGCAGGTGGCGTTGGACGAAATTGAAATCCTGGGCAGCAGCGACCGGATGGAGGGCGCCTATGAGCCCAAAGCCGAGGAGATAACCGGCGACACCGATCCTCATTATCCCGACAACCTGGCCTATCGGAAGTCTTATGAGGTGCTCAATGCCAGCGCGGCGGGGGACAGCTCCTACCCTGACCCCAAAAAGACCAAGCTGACCGACGGCGTGGAGGCCACTGCGGATTATCTGGATGCCCCCTGGACCGCCTATTCGGTAGGCGCCTACCGCGAGTTTGTCATTGATTTGGGCGAAATCTGCTCCGTTTCCGAAGTGGAGTTCAACAATCTCAGCAACGACGGCATTGCGGCCAAGATGCCCGGGTCGGTGGATGTTTCTTTTTCCAAGGATAATGCCAGCTGGTCCACTTTGAAAAATGCGTTTCTGATTCCCGAGCGTCCCACCGAGGTTGCCAAGGTGCTTTACAACTGGAAGGCGGCGGACGACCCCTATGTGCCCAAAGCGGACGGACAGGCCACCGCAAAGGTGGAGGCCCGGTATGTGAAACTGCACGTTCCCATGCAGAACTGGTGCTTTATCGACGAGATCCGTGTGCTGGGCGAAAAGGGCGTGACCGACGATGCTGTCAGCCTGCCCATCGACGGCGAAATCGTGAAAACCTATATGCAGAAAGGCCCTCATACCGCCGGCATCGGCAATCTGGTGCTGCTCTATAACGGCTATTATGAAGATGGCTCCGGCAACTGGACGGCGGAAAACTGCATGCCCTATCTGGTCCATGAAGATCTCAAAACCGGAGAACTCGACACAATGTTTGACGGCGTTTTGCTGCTTGCCCTTCGCACGGAAGGCGGCGAACACACCTTCCAGGGCCCCTCTTCTGCAGCCGAAGCTGCGACTGTGGACGATTTTATCTGGTATCTGGAAAAAACTCTGGGCAAAAACGGAGATGTTGCCCAGCTGAACCAGGCTGCCAAGATGGCCGGAGAAAAATTGGGCGATCCCGACTACAAGCTGAAGGTCGTTTTGAACATTCCCGGAACCAGCGAAAAGCAGGTGGATTTTGGCGCACTGCCCGGAACCACCAAGTCGCTGAGCTTCTCGCCCGACATCAACCCCGACGGCTATATGGACGACCAGGTCGCCGCTATCAACTGGTACAACCAGGAATTGCTGCGGATGTGGGATGAAGGCAGCTTTGAATATCTGGAGCTGGCCGGCATCTATCTGGTGGAAGAAGGCATCAGCAAAATGACGCCGGTTTTGCAGTCGGTTGCGGATTTTGCCCATGGCAATGATCTCAAATACTTCTGGATTCCCTATATGAATGCTCCCGGATACAGCCAGTGGAAGCGGTGGGGATTTGACGCAGTGGCCTATCAGCCCAACTATATGTTCTCGTCGGACTCCACCACCGAGCGCCTGCAGAATGCCGCGCAGGCTGCCATTGAATACGGTATGGGCATCGAGCTGGAACTGGCGGGGCTCAACGAAGCCGGTGTCATTTCTCCCGATCGTTTCAACCGGTATATGGACTATCTGGAAGCCGGTGTGGACTATGGCTTTGATGGCGACAAGGCATATAAAGCCTATTATCAGGATACTTGCGCTTTGCTTTATGCCGCAAACAGCAATACCCCCAAAGTGCGCTATATCTACGACGCCACCTATCAGTTCATCAAGGGAACCTATGAAAAGGGGTATCTCCAGTACCTCAGCGAGGAAACCATCACACTGAATGATGTTTCGGATATTGGCACTGCCCTGGAAGCGATTGCAAAGAAGCTGGAAGCAGCATCGGAACAGGAAGAAATCCAGTATTTGGAAGGCCAAAAGGCCAAGCTGGAAAAGCTGCGGGACTATATCATGGCGATTCGGGAGGATATTGCCCAGTTGGTGGCCAGCTTTGAAGGGGTGACAGCCGACAATATCACAGAAGAACAGAAGATAGAGCTGAAAGAGGTGGTTGCCCGGATTCAGAACTATCTCAGCGGCCAGAACCTCACTTCGGCCCAGCGCTCCACCCTCACTAAAAAGCTGCAGCAGCTGTATGCGCTGGATGAGTCTGCGTTCAAGCAGTATACCATCACCATTGCCAAGATGACCAATGGCAGGATTGAAGCAGATCAGCAAAAAGCAATCGAAGGAACTACGGTCACTCTCACCGTCACTCCCGATTCCAATTATAAGCTCAAGGAGGGCAGCCTGCTGGTCAACGGCAAGACGATTTCCGGTACCAGCTTTGTGATGCCGGCGGAAGATGTGACGATTACAGCGGAATTTGTGTCCACGGTTGTTTCGCCTGTGCCCACGCCCACTCCCACCCCCACCCCGGCTCCCTCTGCGCCAAACACAGCGCCGGTTCCCAACCAGCCGGCCCCCACCCCGGCAAGCACTTCAAAGCCGTCCACCATAACGGCAATGCCGCAAACGGGCGATACCTCCAATCCCACGCTGTACGTCGTGCTTCTGGTGGCATCTCTGCTCGGACTTGCAGTTGTATTTGTCTGCAAGAAAAGAAACGATAAGTAATCGGTTATAAAGACAATTACAGATTGTTTTTGGCCCGACAGCCACAAACGATGCAATTAAACAGTTTCTGTAAAAATTTAAGAGAAAAACTGCATCGAATCCACACGGGTTCCGTTGGTTCGCGTTTCAAGATGCAAGTGACTGCCCGTCACCCGTCCGGTGTGACCGACGTAGCCGATGACCTGCCCGGCCTGCACCTGCTGGCCGGTGGTGACGCAGATGGACGAACAGTGAGCGTACAGCGTTTCCAGCCCGCCGCCATGGTTGATTTGGATGTAGTAACCGTAGCTGCCGCCCCAGCTGTCAAGACCGTTGGCAACGGTGACGATACCGTCTGCGGCGGCGAGGATCGGCGTACCCTCAGCACAGGCAATGTCGGTGCCGGTGTGGGAGCTGACTTCGCCGGTGATGGGGTCCACGCGGTGACCGAACTGCGAGGTAATCGTACCCGCAACCGGCAGCGGCCATTGCAGGGTGCCTGTGGGGGCGCGTGTACCATCAGGAGACATGACTTTTCCCCCGCCCTGCACAAAGCCGCCGAGCAGTTCCGCCCATAGTTCCTCGTACTGCGGGTCTTGCAACAGTTGCAGGTAGGTATTCTGTCGGATGGTAAAGTGGTAGTCTGCCGCCATCTCGTCGGGTGTTTTGTGGGTCAGTTCGATTACAAGGACGGTTTCGGTGATTTCTGTAGTAGTCGGGTTGCCGTCCTCATCGGTAGTGTCTATGGTAGTCGTCTCCGGGTGGGTGGAATAGTCCACTGCGTTCATTGCCCACATAGTTTCCCGCAGCTTGTCCACTTGATTTTCCGTCAGCGCCGCCACCGGGGAACCCTGTTCATTGCCGGACACATACGAAGAAAAGACCGCCAAGACATCCTGCCAACGAATGTAGTACATGCCCCAAAGACGCCGGAGGAAGAATGGCACCCGCTTTTCGTGGAAGCCTTGCAGAAGCAATCCCATGTGGAATATCTGCTGGATTTGCTATATCATCTTGCAGCTGAGTTCGAATATAATCTCTTATCACCCCTTCATACTCGCTTCACTAAAGTATTTTTTATCCACCCACAGTTGAACCGGGACTTTTTATCATGCCTATTCAGCGTCAAACAAATAGCGGGTACAGATCCGCGAAATGTCGCGTCGAAGATCCTGTACCCACTAAAGACAAGACTATCGAACTTCAAAATGCAGATGCGCTCCAGTTGCACGCCCTGTATGTCCTACATAGGCTATAACCTGTCCTGATTTTACCTCCTGCCCCACTGTGACACAGATTCTGGAACAATGTGCATAGAGCGTTGTGAGCCCGCCGCCGTGGTCGATTTTGACATAGTACCCGTAGCTACCTCCCCAACTGTCGGTGGCGTTGGCAATAGTTACGGTACCATCTGCAGCAGCGAGAATCGGAGTACCCTCTGGGACAGCGATGTCGGTACCACTATGGTAGCTAATTTCACCAGTAATGGGGTCTGTGCGGTAGCCTTGCGGCGATGTGATTGTGCCTGCCACCGGCAGTGGCCATTGCAAAGCACCGTCCGCGAAAACCGTATCCATGCCGGGGGCCATGAGTTCCCCACTCCCCTGCACGAAGCCACCCAGGAGTTCACCCCAAAGGATTGTGGTATCTTCCCCTGACAGAAGTGTCAGGTATTCATTTTGTCTGTCGGTAAAGTGGTATGTGTCACGCATCTCGTCAGATGTATGGTGGGTCAGTTCAATGATCAGGACGGTTTCGGTAATGGTTGTGGTTTCTGTCTCACCTTCCTCATTTGTTTGTTCCACCTCCTGGGTTTGGCTTTCGGTGCGCCAGTCCAGTTCGTTCATATCCCAAAAGACGGTGCGCAGCCGATCCACGTTGTCCTCATCCAGATAGGCAACGGCAGCACCATTGGCATCCCCTGATGTTTGCGACGCAAAGACCGCCAGGACATCCTGCCACGCAATGGCATAGCTGCCATCGTTGGACTCGATCTCCTGGCGGTCATAGTCTACACTGTTTTCGATTTCTTCCAGCCGGTCCCGATATTCTTCGGTTAGCTGCTCCACGGCATTCTGCACGCTGATAGCATTCTCATCCGGGGATTCTGCAGCGAAGAAGATCCCATAAGCTGATCCCACCACAAGGGCAATTAAACAGATCAGCAGGATGACAAACACGGTTACCCAGCCGCCAGCAATCAGTGCAGCCGCAAGGCTCTGCAGAGCGGCCAACAAATGCTGAATCGCCGAGCGTATCACTGCAATTACTTTTTTGGCTGCGTCTGCACTTTCCCGTGCGGCCTGCTGAGCCCGATAGATTGTTCGCTGTGTGCGTTGTGCTGCTTGCCTTGCCTGTTTCTCTTTGCGGGCGGTATTGGCAGCCGTGCGGAGTTGTTTTTGATCTCTATCGACACCGCGTACCCCTCGGGTAGATTTCTTGATCCGTTGCTGGCGCACTCTGACATCGCGGCTTTGCTTCTGAGCAGTGTGTCGTTTCTGCTCCTTTTTGGCGTTTGCTTGCGGATCGGAGCCGGAGTTTTCACGGGCTGTGGCTTTCTTCTCGCCCGGTTCCGGGGCATCCCCATACATGGGATCATCCTGCGGCGGTTCATCCGACTCATTTTTGCGAGTGAAACGATTTCTGACAACAGTACCTGTTTTTCTCAATGCAAAGAGAGCTCCATCTTCCAGATGGTCCTCTGCTTGCTGGACAGCGTATTCTTCCATTTCCTGTGCGGAAGCGTAGTCGCTGCCGGACCGTGTGCGCGTTGCCGAAATTGCTTTTTCCTTGCTTTTCAGCCATGCTTCTCGTGCAAGGGTTTTCGGCAGCCGGTTTACAACATGCTCTTTTGGCACTCGGCCAGAAGGTTTCTGCTTGGGTTCTTTGTGGGTATTCTCTTTCATTGCATCACCTGCTTTTTGAAAATATTATATGAAGGGCGGCCACCTGCTTTTCCGGCAGGTAGCCGCCCTTCATCTATATCTAAGGATTACATCGGCCACAGGCCGTATAGCCTCTGGCAATCAATTCATCTCGGGAAGCATCTGTAAACTCCTTGTTCTTTTCGCTCATCTGATCGACACTGGGCCAATCCGGAAAATGAAACTTTTTGGTGTGAGTGTTCAGCACATACTGTGCGGTCTGCGGTACAGTTGTGGAGAGTGGCTTTTCAGCGATGGCTTGGTTGCCGGCGCTCCAGTCTTGACAGGGTTCCGTGCTGAACCAACATTTCTGACCATCTGAATAGACAGTGACTTCTCCCTGCTGATCGGTTCGGTATAGGGTAATTTCATGCTGTTGCAGGGCGTTCAATGTCTGCGCTGTGGGGTGCCCATACGGGTTGTCCTCCCCCACGCTAAGGAATGCATAGGCAGGAGACGCCGCATCCAACAGTTCTTCACTGGTGGAAGAGGAACTACCGTGATGTCCTACCACATATAAATCGCAGGTCAGATCCTGCCCGGAAGCCACCATGTCCTGTTCTGCGTCCTGCTCGGCATCTCCGGTCAGAAGGCATTGGAAATCCCCGTAACAAATGCGCAGACAGAGGGATTCGTCATTGTCCGAATCATAGTCATAATTTTGCGGCCCCACAACCTGGATTTCTGCCTCACCGAGAGAGAAGGTGTCTCCTTTGGCTGGGTGAATCACCGGAACATTCTTTTCTCCCAGCACGGTTTGCAGGGATTGGTAGATTTGCGTGTCAGTGGTGTAGTCGGGCATCAGCGCCTGCTCCACTGGTGTGGTATGAAGCACACCTACCAGACCGCTGATGTGATCCTCATCATAGTGGGAAGCTGCCAGCCATTCAAGTTCTGTTACAGTGTGCTGTTGGAGATAGGCAACCACATAGGACGAGGCCCCTCGACCCCCGCCGTCATAAAGCAGATACTCACCATCGGCCTGAACGAGAATAGAAAGCCCTTGCCCCACATCCAGCATTGTCAGGGAAAAGGGTGCCCCATCTTCACGGTTTGATGTTTGAGACTGTTCCGGTTCACTTGCCTCCGCTTGCACCACAGGAGTACCAGGTGTGGATACCGGTATCTGCTCCTGAGAGTTGGTACATCCTGTAAATGCCAGGAACGCCAAAGAGAGCAAAACGGAAAGGAACCTGACATATCTTTTTTGCAGCATAGAAAGCTCCTTACAGCAGTTATGACTTTGAGTCCTGCGTCGGAAAGGATTTCCCGGAAAAGGGCAGGTCAAAACTGGTCAGTTTGTCCCCGATTTTTCGGCGGCATCAAGCCGTTTTTGAAAGGCTGAAGCCCGAAAAATAGCGTGGGTACAAGTAAAACTCGCCCCCCAGTTTTGGCCCCGTTTGGCAAGATTTTCTGGAAAAATGCAAGATTTCATGCAAGATAATTGGGGGCTGATATTCCAGATGAACACTGGATTTGCGCCCCGCCGCCGGAAAACGGATTTTGCCAAATGCAAGATTTTGGGCCGATTTTATGTAGTATTTTTCAGTATTCAACAATTTGTATAGTTTTAATGAAAAACATAGTGGTTCTCCGGGTCCAAATTCAAAACAAAGGAGAACCGAAGATGAAGAAAGTAAACCCCGTTGAGGACGCCCTGGAGCGGGAAATCCAGGACCTGCTGGCCCCCTATCCCGACCCCATGGGCCGCACCGACTTCCGCAAGGCCTGCCGCATCGGCACCCGCACCTCCATCTACCTGCTGCAGATCGGCCTGGTGCCCTGCGAGAACACCGGCAAGCAGACCCGCTGCTACAAGATCGCCAAGGCCGACGTGGCCGCCTACCTGCGCCGCCGCCTGGCGGAGCCGGCGTACTACACCCCGCCCAGCGGCTGGTACAAGAACTACCCGAATCACAAGCCCCCGGCCTTCAGCCTGAACGGTGCGCTCCTCCTCACCGACGCCACCCGCCAACGGGTACGCCGCTGGTACGAGAACCTGCTGGCCCGCCAGCCCGACGTGCTGGACGCCCACCAGAAAGCCCGCATCACCGGCTACGCCTCCCGCACCGTCAGCCGCTGGTGCACCGAGGGGAGGTTAAAGTCTTTTCCTTATCAGCACAGCTATAAAGTGCCCAAAGAATGGCTGCTGGAGTTTCTCACCTCCGAGGATTACAACAGCATCACGAGGAAAAGCAAGGAGCACTACGCCATGATCGCGGCAGTGGCGCCGAAGCCAAGAAGAGCGAGGAAAAAGAACTAAACGTAACGATGATTGCCAGCACTTGTGTGCTTGATCCTATTTCAGGCCATGGAAGATACCCGTTCTTTATGCTATACTGATTATAATCCAAGAATATTAAAAGGAATAAAACGCGGCTATCAGGTTGCTGCAGGAAAAATAGACAAAGAACTACTGCATCGTATTTTGGCCGCTATTCTCGAAGACACATACGATATGGACGAGGAACTGAAGCTGGATATCTTCAATGCCATCCGCTGATACAGAAGCGGCAACGACACAGATTGCCGTGCAGGGGCAAAGCGCACATTCTCAAAGCATTTGCCCTGAACGCAGGATAAGGACAGGAAAAACCGCATGGCGGCATCCAAGATGCCACCATGCGGTTTTGTGTCAGTTGCTCAGAACGGCGGGCCGCCGGGCCTGCCGGCACACCCGAAAGCCCCAGGGCCCCAGGGCCTCATGAGAAGCATTCTGTTCCCACAGCCGTTCTGCCTCCTTCGCCTCTGGCAGCGGGCAGGGCGTGTCGCCGGCATTCAGCCAGACGGTGAGGCAAAGCCCCTCCCGCTCCAGCGCATAACCGAACAGGCAGCTTTGAGGCGCCGCCGCGAGAACGGTGAACCGTTCGGTACCGTTCAGGTATTTTGCTCTCAGACCTGCTACCTGCCGGTAAAAGTCAAACCAACTGCCCTCCGCGTTTTCCCAGTCCATGGGGCGGCGGTATTCCGGCTCGGTGACGCCGGTCAGACCGGCCTCATCGCCGTAAAAGACACAGGGCGCGCCGGGGAAGAGCATCTGAAACACCACCGCCAGCCGCATCCGTCGCTCATCGCCTCCACAAAGGGACAGAAAACGGCAGACATCGTGACTGTCCAGCAGGTTCAGCTGGGCGCGCAAATAGGGTTCCGGGTAGCGCAGCACCATATTGGTCACCCGGGCGGAAAAGCCAGCCGCGTCGATGCGGCCCAGGGCAAAGAAGTCCCGGCAATGGCGACGGAAATCGTAGTTCATCACCGAGTCCAGCAGATCGTACCGCAGCCAGTCCCGGGCGTTCTCCCACACCTCCCCGATAAGCACACAATCGGGGGCAGCGGCCTTCACCGCCCGGCGAAAGACCCGCCAGAACTCCTTGGATATCTCATTGGCCACATCCAGCCGCCAGCCGTCTACCCTGAATTCTTCCACCCAGTAGCGGCCCACCTCTGCAAAATAGGCCTGCACCTGAGGATTGGCGGTGTTCAGCTTAGGCATTTCCGGCACATAGGCGAAGCAGGCGTAATTGGGGTGGCCCTGCTCGTCCAGCCCGGGACCCGTTGGCGGAACGAAGTCATACCAGTGAAAATAGGGCGACGACGTACCACGCTTCAACACGTCCTGGAAGGCAAAAAAGCCGGTACCGCTATGGTTGAACACCCCGTCCAGCACCACCCGCATCCCCATTTTGTGGGCCTTTTGAACGAGAGCGCGCAGGTCATCGTCGGTGCCGAAGCAGGGGTCCACATGGTAATAGTCGATGGTGTCGTATTTGTGGTAGCTCTTTGCGGTGAAGATCGGATTCAGATACAGGCCGTTACACCCCAGCCGGGCAATGTGCTCCAGATTTTCCGTCACGCCCCGCAGTGTGCCGCCCAGCCGCCCGCCACTCTTCGCCGGGCCGGCCAACGCCTCGGAGCCGTCTGCGAAGCTGTCCGGGAAGACGTTGTAAAAACAGGCGGTGTTCATCCACTTGGGTGGCCGGGCGATCTCGGTGCGCAGGATGGCCGGGTACTGAAAGTATTCGCTGCGCCCGTCTACCCAGTTTCCCTCCATCTGCAGGTCGGCCAGTTCCCGGGTGAAGATGTCGCCGTAATAATAGGTCCATTCCTCCTGACCCTGCAGGCGAAAATAGTAACAAATGCGGGTATGACGGATGGGAAAGACCGCTTGGAAAAAGTCGAATCGCTCATCCCGGGCAATGCGTTCCATGGGCAGGCTCTCAAAGCGGATAGGAGTGGTCTCACAGGCTCGGTCTGCCACATACAGTTCACAGCAGACCAGATTCCTGCGCCCGGCCCGCAGCCGCACGCAGAAGGTTTCCTCGTCCAAGGGATAGGCATATTCCGAACAAGGAATATGAAGAATTGCTGCTTTATCTATCACAAAGCTGTCACCTATCCCTTCACGCCGCCGGCGGTGAGGCCGGAGACCATGTATTTCTGTATCTTGAAGAATACCGCCAGAATGGGCAACGACACTAGGACCGCTGCCGCCGAGAAGAGAGGCCAGCTGCGGCTGTAGTCGTTGGATTGCAGTTGATACAGCCCGCCCGCCAGAGAGTAGCTGGTGCTGTCCAGCAAAAAGGTGGTGGCGAAAAGATACTCGTTCCACACGGTGATGAGCACCATCACACAGGTGACCACGATGGCCGGTTTGGCCAAAGGGAGCACAATGCGCAGGATCATCTGCCGGTCACTGGCGCCGTCGATGCGGGAGGCCTCCTCGATCTCCACCGGGATGGTGTCGAAATATCCCTTCATGTTCCACAAGGCGAACACACACATGGAGCCCGCGTAGATCAGGATGAGTCCTCCGTGGGTGTTCAGCAGGCCGATGGTCTTGAGTACTCGGAAGAGAGCGAACATTGACAGGATCTGCGGGAAGGCGTTGAGCACCAGCAGCAGCTTCAATGTGAACCGTCGACCGGCAAACCTCCAGCGGGAAAAGGCGTAGGCCGCCGGCACCGCGCAGAGCATAGAAAAGAATACGGTTCCCACGCTCAAGATCACCGAGTTGCGGAACCACAAAAGGAATGGCTCGTCAAACAAGATCGCCCGATAGTTTTCCAAAGTGGGCTGGGTGGGCCAGAAGGAAAACCGTGAGGAGAGTGCTGCGCCGCTGCCGCTGAACGAGAGGGTGAGCGCATAGAGTACCGGCACCAGCGCCACCAGACACAGCAGCAGGAACACACCGTTCAGCACCGTCAGCCGCAGGATGCCCAGCACTCGCTTTTTTCTGCTTTTTCCCATAGATCATTCCTCCCGCAGGCTTCGGTTGGTGGCCAGTGAAAACAGGATGATGAGCACAAACAACAGCATACTCACCGCGCTGGACAGGCCGTAGTTGTTGGAAACAAAGGCGTTCTGGTAGGCATAGGTGATGACGGTGTTCAAATTGGCTCCGGTCATGTACCCCTTTTGCTGGGTGAGAAGATACACAATGTCAAACTGCTTGAAGGTGATGAAGGTGGTCATCACCGCAGCGGGGGCAATGATGGCCCGGATGCCGGGCACGGTGATAAAACGCACTTTCTGGAAAAAGCCCGCACCGTCCAGTGTGGCGCTCTCGTACAGGCTGGCGTCCACACTCTGCAATGCGCCGTCAATGGTGGCGATCATGAAGGGCAGCGCCATCCAGAGATTGAGCGCAAGGCAGGCCAGAAAGGCAGTGACCGTGTTGTCCAGGATGCTGTACTTCGGCAGCCCCAGCGCCGTGAGCCACTGGTTGAGCAGGCCAAACTCGGTGTTGAATATCCCCACCCGCCACAGCAGGATGGACACATAGGCCGGCATGGCCCAGGGCAGCATCAGCAGTGTTTTATACAGCCGGCGCAGGCGCAGACCCTTGGCGTTCAGCCCCAGGGCGATCCAAAACCCGCAGAACAGCTGCAGGGCCATGTTCACCACCGTCCAGAGCAATGTGGTAAACAGCGCCCCCAGAAAACCGGAATCGAACTTGAACAGAGCCCGCACATAATTGGACAAACCGATCACGCGGAAATCCGCCCAGTGATACAGGTTCATGTTGGTCAGCGAGATATAGGCGGTGTACCCGATGGGGAACACCACCACGGTCAGGATGAGAAGAAGTGCCGGAGCACTGTACAGCCACGGCTTTTTGCGCATAACGCCACCACCTTTTTACCCCACAAGCGGGGACGGCAAACCTGCCGTCCCCGCGCGGGTTTCGGATTCTGATTTTACTGCATGTCGGCAATGGCCTGCAGCGCGGCCTGCTGGGCCGTCTCAGCGGCAGTGGCCACATCTTCGCCGCTCTTGTTCACCGCCACCAGAAAGCTCTCCGCCGGGCCCCACAGCACGCCCATCTCGGGGATGTTGGGCATAGGCTGAGCGGTCTCTGCCGTCTTCTGGATGGCCACGATCAGCTCGTCCGCCGCCACTTCCGGGTCCTCATAGGCCTTGCTGTTGGCAGGGGCGCAGCCGGAGGACTTGGCCAGCGCCACCCCCACCTCGGGGGAGGCCAGTGCCGCCAGCACCTTGCCGATGGCCTCGGGGTGCGCCTCGGCGCCGGTCTTCAGCACACCGACTCCCTGCACACCGGCGTAGGGCGCCAGCGGGTTGCCGTTGGGCAGCGTCATGTCGGACAGGGAGGCCACGCCAAAATCGATGCCCGCGTCCCGGATGCCGGAGACCAGCCACGGCCCCCCGATGATTGCGGCTGCTTTGCCTTCATTGAACAGGGTGGTCACGGTGTTATAGTCGCCGTCCGCCTGCAGCGCTGCGAACTTTTTGTTGTATTCCACCCCTTCGATGGTCTTGGGATCGTTGAGCCCCGGCTGGCCTTCCTCGTTCAGGATGTAGCCGCCAAACCCGTTGATGAAGGGGGATACGTTGTAGGCGGTGGAGTGCTGGTTGACCACAGCATAGGTGCCTGCCGCCGTGTCGGTGTTGGCCTGCATATAAGCATACAGATCTTCGGTGGTGGTGGGGATATCCCCCTGCCACAACGCCTTGTTGTACAAAAAGACCAGCGTCTCAAAATACACGGGCAGGAAGTATTGCTCGCCGCCGATCTGGCCGGCTTCCACCGTCATCGGCAGGGCGTCTGCCAGAACATCCGCGCCCGCTACCTCCGACAGGGGAGCCAGAATGTCCATGGCCACAAAGGTGCCCAGGGAGTCATGGGCGTAGAAATACATGTCCGGGCCGTTTGCCGCGTCGCTTCCGTACAGCTTCAGCTGGTCGGAAAGGCCGGTCTTTTTCTCAAATGTCACTGTGATGTTGTCGCCGGAAAGCTGCGAGTTCACAGTGTCGGCAATGGTCTGCATGATGGCCTCGTCGCCGTCGTGCCAGATCTTGATGGTGACCGGCTCTGCGGCCGTTTCGCTGCCGGATGCCGGTGTGCTGCCGCTTTGCGGCACGCTGGACGGCGATTGCCCGCAGCCTGCCAGCAGCCCCAGCGCCAGCGCCGCGCTCAATAGAACGGAAATTGCCTTTTTCATGGTTGATCCTCCTTTTGTTTCGATGGTAAAACGATTACCTACAATTTTGGCGAGTTTGGATAAATCCCGGATTTGTGTCCCGCTTTCTGCTTATATCTTAGCAGTATTACACATAAATTTCAATATTTTTAGGGTAATTCTCTTGCATTTTTTGGGGTATCGTTATACCATTTACTCAAGATATTCTAGGAAGAGGTGTAGTGAATGTCGATCACCATTAAAGACGTCGCCGCCCGTGCCGGCGTTTCAGTCACAACCGTTTCAAAAATCCTCAATCGCCGTCCCGGGATCTCAGAAGAGACCACCCAGCGGGTGGAGCAGGTGATGCGGGAGCTGGAGTACGCGCCCAACAGCCGTGCGGCGAGCCTTGCCCGTCGCGCCACGCGGAATATCATCTATCTCACCAGCCTACCTGCCGACATCGCATATACGAATCCCCATATGTTTGATATCCTGTGTGGTGTACAAGGCGCCTTGAGCGAGAAGGGGTATACGCTGACCATTATGGACACCTGCCACGAGGAGCGACCTGGCAGCACCGCTGAGCAGATCATTCTCCAGAAGTTGGCGGACGGCATGATTGTACATGGCGCAGCAATTGACAAAAACATCTCCGCGCTGTTGGTGCGCCGCAAATTCCCCCACATCCTAATCGGACACCCGGGCGACAACTCGCGGCTGTGCTGGGTGGATACGAATCAGACTTTGGGCGGGCAGATCGCGGCGGAGCATCTGCTGGAACGAGGGTATCGAAATATTGGCTTCCTGACGGAGGGTGCAACCGATGAGATCGCTTACCTGCGGCTGCGGGGATTCCGCATCGCCATGCAGGAGGCCGGTGTGCCGGTGCGGGAGGACTGGATCCTCCACACCACCGCAGACCTGGAAGGCAGCTACCACGCCGCCTTCGGGCTGCTCAGCATGCAGCAACGCCCCGACGCGGTGATCTGCGGCAGCAATCTGCTGGCCTTCGGGCTGTACCAGGTAGCCGCGAAGCAGGGGCTGAACATTCCGGAGGAGATGGCGCTCATCACCTTCGACCGTTACCCTTATTCCACCGTGCTGGACCCGCTGCCCACTTTCGTGCAGATCAACGTGCACGACCTGGGCCGCACCGCGGGGGCCATGATGCTGCGGGTGCTCAAGCGCCCGGAGCTGCTGGTGCAGACCTACGCCACCCTGCCCCAGCTGGTATGCAACGCCACTACGCCCTACCGGCCGTGACCCTCCTATTGACACATGCAGCAGTCCCAACTCGTTTGGCTCGCCGAAAGCTGTATCCCCGGGCAATCCACTTATAAAAAAACAACCAAGAAAGGCCGGCCAGGCATGAATTGCCCGGCTGGCCTTTTTGGGTTTCTCCTATTCACCACAAGGTTCAGAACTCTCGCATTCACCCGCCCATCTCCGACCATAAGATTTAAGAAAGGAGCAGGCTGTATGTGTGGGCGTTATCTGTTCTCGACCCAAGAATATAAGGAACTCCGTCAAATCGTCCGGGATGCTCAGCGCCACAGCAACGGCCAGCACAACGAGCTGAACTTTCCTATGGCGGGTGATATTGCACCCACAGCTCAAGCTCCGGTACTGATTGCCCGCGGCGACAAAGTTGTGGCTGAATTTCAGCGATGGGGCATTCCCGGCTGGCGCGGTGGTCTGATGATCAACGCCCGCGCTGAGACCGTTTGTGAGAAGCCCATGTTCCGCCGGAGCATGGCCGCACAGCGCTGTGTGATTCCTGCCAGCGGGTACTATGAGTGGGACGCGGGCAAACACAAATACTTTTTCCAGCTGCCGGGCAAACCGATCTATCTGGCAGGCATCTACGATAATATTGAGGGCGTCAACTGCTTTGTCGTCCTGACCACCGCCCCCAACGAAACAATACAAGATATTCATGACCGTATGCCGCTGATTCTCAGCCATGAACAGGTTCGGCCATGGCTTACCGACGCACAGTCTGCGCTGCAACTGCTGACAATCGTGCCCCCTGCGCTCCAGCGCAGTAGCGAAGATGGCGCTCCAGCGCAGTAGCGAAGATGGGCAGTTGCGTTTTGGCGACCTGGTGTGATATGCTTATAATGTTGTGATGACAAAGTTTTTGAAGGAGTCCCCCCATGAATGTCTTGTTCAGTTCCAAGGAATATGATTTTCATACACTCATCAAGGTTGCGGAAATAGCGGGCCTTGCCGGTGTTGTGAGTTTTCATCAGGCCGGCGACGACTACTTGGTCACCTTCCCGGATGTGGAGAAAACTGAGGAAATGGTACAGGACTACCGCGCGCGCCTGCGGGATCTGGAAAATAACATCTGGTCACACTGACCTTACATATGGGGGCCGCCCAGGGCGGCCCTCTATTTTTTTTCTTCATATACCTCATCCTTTCAGTTGTTCATCGGGTTTGGTGGTCATCAAACGGTACAGCTGCGTGTCCTTGGGGAAATTGTTGGTGAAGGGCACCAGATTTCCTGCGCAGCGGATCAGTCCGCAGCCAGCCGGTACGTTGGTGATGTACCCCAGCTGGGTGTCCGAGATGTTCAGCAGTTTGGCCAGCTCCTCCCGGTCAGTGGCGCTCTGGTTGAGCATGATCAGGAACTCCGAGTTGGCCAGCATCAGACGAGCGGTGTCGGAACGCAGCAGCTCATCCACGTTCTGCGTCATGCCGGTGATCAGACCGTTGTACTTACGGATGCGCTTCCACAGTTTGTAGAAGAAATTGGCGCTGTACTCGTACCGGAACAGGATGTAGAACTCATCGCAGAAGATCCAGGTTCGGTGTCCACGCTTCCAGTTCTGGATCACGCGGTTGTAGATGGCATCCAGTGTCACCAGCATGCCGAGGGGCATCAGCTGTTCGCCCAGTTCCCGGATATCGTAGGCGATAATCCGTGCCTTGGTATCCACGTTGGTAGGCTGGGCGAAGGTGCCCAGGGTGCCGGTGATGAAGAGTTCCGAGGAAAGGGCCAGCCCCTGTGCTT
>OLRJ01000440.1_pt1 | contig 42761 bp, 33 predicted proteins | sample 1672741 | NCBI WGS metagenome assembly OLRJ01 (sample SAMEA3136719, study PRJEB25190) | human gut metagenome | biome: human gut; feature: human-associated habitat; material: faeces | place: Austria | collected 2013 | reverse complement strand
TGTGACCTCCGGGGCCGCCATGCTACGCGCCCGCCGCTGCGGTGTGGGCGTAGATGAGGGGCTTCTTCTCGGAGAGCACCCACGCGTCGTGGTACAGGCGGTACTGCCACTTGTGCGCGTCCTTGTCCTGGTTCACGTCGGGCGCGAAGTAGCGCATCTTCTCGGTCTTCTTGATCTGGCACACGGCCTCCGGCTTGAGCATCAGGAAGTTGATGGCAACCGCGTCGGTCGAGACCTTGCCGGTGACGTGCGTCTGGTCGGAGTCCGCCTTCTTGGTCGCCGCGAAGCCGTCCGCGCCGAGCGTGAAGGAGGTCTTGAAGCGGGAGGACGGCACGGTCTTGATGCGCATGCCGTCGAAGGTCTCGAACCGGGTGTCCGGGTCCTCGCCCGCACCGAAGCGCCACGGCACAGCCGTCTTGAGCAGGCCCTTGATGGCGGAGGTGAGGTAGAGCAGCGTGCCGTCGATGGACGCCACGTCCTCGATGGCCGCCTCGGCGGTGAGGATGGCTTCGAGCACCTGCTTGTCGGTCGTGAGGTTCGCCGCGACGGTGGTGCCGGCGTTGGCCGCGTAGGTGGACAGGCGCACGGCGTCCATCTCGCGCACGAACTTGCCGAACATGTTGAGGGTTACCACCTCAAGCGTCTCGGCGTTGTCCATGTCGTCAACCTCGAACGCCTTGCCGCGATCGTAGCGCAGCTTGTAGGGCTCCCAGTCGATGGAGATGTCGCCGGTGGGGAAGCCGGTCTCGCGGCTGTAGTCGCCCAGGCCGTCGATGGTCATCTTGGGCAGGTAGATGGTGCCGGCGCTGCCCGCGTCGCGCACCATGTCGCTGTTCTGGCCGTCGAGGTCGGAGGTAACGGAAGCCTGCTCGGCGAGCTCGTCGAGCTTTTGGGTGTAGAGCGCCGCCTTCTTGGAAAAGTCGTTGGCCATTTAGGCCCTCCTTATCGCTTGTACTTGCTGAGGATTTTGTCGACCTTCTCCTCGGATGCCTTCGCGGCGTCGCCGCCGGACTTCAGCCCCGTGGAGCCGGTCTGCTTCTCGGAGAAGAGGTAGGGGCATGCCTCCTTGAGCTTGGCCACGTCGCCCTCGTAGTCGTCGAGCAGGGCCTTCGCCGCTTTGACGTTGCGGCAGCCCGCCATTTCGAGTTTGTGGGAGACGCGCTCGTCGGCCATCTCTGCCTTGAGCTTGTCCAGCTCGTCCTTGAGCTCGGCGCGGCCCTCCTCGGTCTTGGACTTCTCGTCGAGCTGTGCCTGCAGCTCCGCGATCTTGTCGTCCTTGGCCTTCATGTCGCGCTGGTACTTCTCGCGGTTGATGCCGGGTTGGCCGTGCTTGTCGCTGGGTTCGCCGTCCTCGCCGCCTTCGGCTGCGGGCTTCGGTTCGCCCTCGGAGCCGCCCTCAGCGCCCTCGTCCTTGGGGGGTTCGGGCTTCGGTTCGGTTCCCTCGTCGAGCTTGGTGGTGCTTTCCTCTGCCATGTCCTTCTCCTTACCTAGGTTTGTTTGCGCCCTTCCCTGGGCGAGATAGGTGGGCCTTTTGCGCATGCCCGGGCGATACGGAGAAGGTACCGAGGGTGTCGCTCGGAACGAGGGCATGAAAAAAAGCCGCCCGAGGGCGGCTTTTCGTTTCCCTAGTACACCATGCCCATGGCTTCGCGTACCTCTTCCAGGGTTTGGTTCGCGATCTCGTTGGCGCGGCGATTGCCTTCGCGCAGGACGTCCTTCACATAGTCCATATCGCCCATAAGCTCCACGCGGCGCTCGCGAATGGGAGCCAGGAAATCGTTCACGCTTTCGGTGACGTACTTCTTCAGCTGGCCCGAACCGCCGTTGCCGATCTCCTCGGCGATCTCCTGCTCACCGCGGCCGGTGCACAGCGAGGCCGTGGTGATAAGGGCCGACACGCCGGGGCGATTGTCGGGATCGAAGGTGATGAAGCGCTCGGAGTCGGTCTGGGACTTCTTAATGAGCTTCGCCGTCTCCTCGGCAGTGGCCGCCAAGCTGATGGCGTTGCCATAGCTCTTCGACATCTTGCGACCGTCAAGGCCGGGAATGAGCACGGCATCGGTGAGCAGACCCTCGGGCTCGGGGAACACGTGGCCGTAGCGCTCATTGAAGCGACGGGCGATCTGACGGGTTTGCTCGATGTGCGGAAGCTGGTCCTTGCCCACGGGCACGATGTTGCCCTTGCAGAACAGGATGTCGCACGCCTGATGCACAGGATAGGTGAGCAAAAGACCGGTGAGCGCGTGGCCGGAGGCCTCCTGCTCGGACTTCACCGTGGGATTGCGCTCAAGCTCAGCCTCGGTGCACAGGGAAAGGAACGGCAGCATGAGCTGGTTGAGCGCCGGCACCTGGGAATGGGTGAAGATGATGGTCTTCTCCGGGTCGATGCCGCAGGCCAGGTAGTCGATGACCATGTTGTAGACGTTGTCCTGGATGTTGGCCGTGGTATCACGGTCGGTGATGACCTGGTAGTCGGCGATGATCACACGGGAGGTGACGCCCAGGTTCTGCAGCGCCACACGCTCGCGGATGGTGCCGAAGTAATGGCCCAGATGCAGCCTGCCCGTGGGGCGATCGCCCGTGAGCATGCAGTATTTGCCGGGATTGACGGAAAGGTCGGCGCGAATCTCATCGCTGCGTTTCTTGCTGGCTTCGAAGCTATCGCCCATCATGCCCTCACATTCATAGTTAGGCGGGAATTCAGTAGTTGTTCCAGTATAGCGCTTATGCCCGATGCGGGCGCGCACCATCTGAAAGCGTTTGATGCAAGGCCGTGAGCTGGACCAGCCGGCTTCGAATCCATGCACCCGTCTGACCGAACCCACTGACGCGCCGCCCGAAACACTTCCCGCTTCACCACCCGTTTTCCTGCAGAATCGCCCCGTGCTCGACACTCGGCGTCCGCCCGGCTGAATCTCGCCTACGCGCCATCGCTTCGCCACCCGTTTTCCTACTGCAATGCAACCGGATCTTCAAAACGTGGCACAATGAGAACCATCCGCCAGACGAGAGAAGGAGCGCACCATGGAAAACCCTCGCACCCTTGCATTCGCGCAAACGGCGCAAACCATCATCAAGCAGCTTGAGCGCCGCAACATGGAAGGCTATTTCTGCGAAGCCTCCGCCGATGCCGTGGAACTGGTGCGCAAGCTGGTGCCCGCCGGAGCCTCCATCGCTTGGGGCGGCACGGAAACGTTCAAGGAAACGGGCGTGAAGTCCATGCTGGAAGCCGGCGATTACCGCATGATAGACCGCGCGAAGGCGACCACGCCCGAGGAAGCGCGCGAGATCTTGCTGCAGCACTTCGCCAGCGACTGCTTCTTCATGAGCGCCAACGCCATCACGCGCAAAGGCGAGCTGGTCAACATCGACGGCAACTCCAACCGCCTTGCCTGCCTGCTGCATGGCCCGCGCGAAGTATACGTACTGGTGGGCATGAACAAGGTAGTGGAGGACGTGGACGCCGGCATCAAGCGCATTCACACCATGGCATGCCCGCCTAACGCCGCGCGCCTGCACACGGGCACGCCCTGCGAGCGCACCGGCGTGTGCGGCAACTGCCACGAGGCCGGATGCATGTGCTGCAACGTGGTGGTAACGCGCCACAGCCGCCAAGCCGGCCGCATCAAGGTGATCCTGATCGCCGAGGACCTTGGGTTCTAGACGTTAGCCGGTTAAGCGAAACCCACTGCGCATAAGCGAAGCAATGAAAATGCCGCCTTAATATCTGCGGCATTTTCATTGCCCCCATGATTGCCCGTACTGCCGGATTTCGGCGATGACCTGGCGACGAGATGATGAATGCGCGGCCAACTATCCCATGGCGCGAGCATAACCCGCTACCACCGGACCGCACCGCTTCCCGATAATAGAATGCAAAAGAAAAGGCCAGAAGCACCAAGCTCCTGGCCTTACAAGTTTTGGTGGGCCCGCCCGGATTCGAACCGAGAACCAAAGGATTATGAGTCCCCTGCTCCACCGTTGAGCTACAGGCCCGTTTTGCACGTGGACTATTGTACCCGAAAGCTGAGCAGTCAAGGAAACTTCATATATCCGTATTGCAGATAGACGCCACTCCCACCGTCTTCGCGACCGAGTCCACCAGTGCCGCGCGCGCGGACACCGCCTTGAGGTCGCCGTTCTCCTTCTCGAGCGCGGCGATGCGCTCCTCGATGGTCGGGTCGGGCTTCACTTATGCGAAAAAGCCACCCGTGCGGATGGCTTGAATCAACTATGGTCGGGGCGGCGGGATTCGAACCCGCACGGACTTGTGCCCTCCAACTTCTGAGGCTGGCGCGTCTGTCTGCTCCGCCACGCCCCGATGTAATAAACTGTTGTTACGGACGCGCACCCTGGTTAAGAACCGAGGCCCGCGTCCTTTTTATTTAGGGTTTCGATTATCCCCTCGCTATGTATGACGTGAAGGTTCTTGATTGTTCCGTCGACCTCGAAGCTGGGGACCATCTTGCAGTCGCAGTTCCTGTGGAAGTGCTTGAACTCGCCAGCGGTCTTGCGCGAGTGGTAGACCGCGCCGCGGCTCGTAGACCGTCATGGCGCTGTCTTTAGCGCTCGTGTCGCTTCAGTACTGGACAATTCTCTCAGAAGTTGTGATGCCGAACACTATCGCGTCAGCCAAGATCGGCGACGACGCGACCTCCGCTGTGGAGCAGCGCGTCCTCGGATGGTGCCGCTCCCACGAGGGGGCGTCCGTCGCCAAGAAGCGCGAGGCGGCAAAGCTCATCATGGAGGGCTTCATGCAGGAGTACGACGACAAGGCGGCGGAGTTCGCGCCGCAGGGGTACAACCACCGCGCATAGCAGAGCGGCGCGAGGCTCAAGTAGGCCAGCGCGTCTCAACCTGCACCCCCGTTTGGCCCACGCATATCACGAACGGTTTCTTTTCTTGGAGGTTAGCGATGCCCGTCAGTTGCAACGCCGCCAGGCGCGGCAAACTCACAGCAGAAGGAATCGCGAGCCGCATTGCTCTCTACGACAGCTGCAGCATCATGGAGATGAATTCAGCTCAGAATACAAAAAGAACCCGTCGCTAACACTTATGCTCTCGACGAGTTCGAACAATTAAAATGGCTCCCCGGGTAGGATTCGAACCTACAACCCTCCGGTTAACAGCCGGATGCTCTGCCGTTGAGCTACCGAGGAATCTGCCAATCAGTTGCGCTCTTTCCGAACGCGCAAGATAGTATTATACCCATCTCATCAGTCGGCGCAAGACCCAATTTCAACTTTTTTGACAAGCGCGGGCATTCGGAATCCCAAGCCCTCTCACCAGATGGCCCGCTCGCTCTTCTACCTCCTGTCAGGCGGCGCACCTGTTTCCTCTCTCTCGGCCATTTGAGAACATCGGCCTTTCCGCCACTTCCGCTCCTTGTCCCAAGATGAGACGAAATGAGGCGCATCGCCCGTCCCTCGTCTCGCACGCAGGGTAAGACAACTCGCGCTCTATCCCGCATCCGAACCAGTGACGAGGAGAGTTTCATAGCTTCTCGCGGGACGCCGGGACAGCGAAACCAGAGGGCGGACAGGTGGCTGCGACACGAGGACCAACCGCGCAGCCCCTTCTTCTCGATGATTGGCCCCTCATGGATAGATATCGGCGAGGCAGTTTGACGGGTTCCGACGATGGACTCCAATGCTCTACAGCAACATTGAACCAGGTCACAACCTCATACCAATGGGCTGACCGCCTATTGGGGGTAATTCCAACCTACTGAAATCCATCTTCTCATCTTTTATCGGGGGTATGCCCTCATGCGCGCGGCGTAATTTCGCAGTCATCGGAATCGCGCCGATCGTGAACGCAATCAGACGAGTGCGTGCGACGAGCGACAGACCGCCGAGGAGAGCGGCAGCATAGAAAGACGAAACCGATCACGTATTCCGATTATGAAGGAGGAAACCCAATGGCAGACTCTACCGAGTCCACGGTGCAAGAGCACTGGGGGGAAACCAACGGAAAGAAGTATCGCCGAGGCTCGCGTCTTCCCAAAAAGACCGACACCGTCCCGGCAGCGCCTGCGGCTGAGACGCCGAAGGTGCCCTGGAAGTGGGAAGAGGACGGCATGACTGTCATCCGCGGCACGGCACGTTCTGCACCGGGGTGCCACAACGTCTGCGGCATCCTGTCCTACGTGAAGGACGGCAAGCTCGTGAAGGTCGAAGGCGACCCCGAGGACCCCTATAACCAGGGCCGTCTTTGCAGCCGTTGCCTTTGCATCCCCGACTACGTTTACCACAAAGACCGCCTTTTGCACCCGATGAAGCGTGCGAAGGAAGATCGAGGCAAGGACAAGTTCGTCGAAATCTCCTGGGATGAGGCCTACGACATCATCGTCGAGGAATTCAAGAAGGTCGCCGATACCTACGGCCCCGACAAGATTGCTATGTGCCAGGGCACGGGCCGCGATATTCACCAGGTCACGCGCCTGAACGCGTGCATGGGCTCCCCGAACGAGGGCGTCCCCTACTTCGCCGGCAACTCCTGCTACCTGCCCCGCATCGCGTCCATGGCGTGCATGCTCGGCGGCTCGTGCGTTATGGACTGCTCGCAGTTCTTGCCCAAGCGCTACGACGACCCCCGCTACACGGTGCCCGAGTACTGCATCGTGTGGGGCCATCAGCCCTTCTACTCCAACGCTGACGGCTTCTACGGCCATTGGATCTTGGACCTTATGAAGCGCGGCATGAAGGTTGCCGTCGTCGACCCGCAGCTCACCTGGCTCGCGGCTCGCGCCGGCAAGGACTGGCTGCGCGTCCGCCCCGGCGGAGACGGAGCACTCGCCATGGCCATGTTGAAGGTTATCTGCGACGAGAAGCTCTATGACCAGGAATTCTGCGACAAGTGGGTCTACGGCCTCGAGGCAGTCTGCGAGCGTGTCGCCGACATGGACCTCGACGAGCTGTGCGAGCGCGCCTGGGTCGACAAGGAAGACGTCGTGCGCGTGGCCCGCACCTACGCGACGAGCCATCCTGCGGCCATCCAGTGGGGCGTCGCCCTCGACCAGCAAACCGGCGGCCAGCAGGCTGCTCACGCCATCACGGCAATGTGGTGCATCACCGGTAACCTCGACATCCCGGGCGGCAACGTCATGGCTGACGCTTGCTGGGGCATCGAGCAGCCGAACTGGGTTGGCACCTGGGGCTGGGATGAGCTCATGACTCCCGAGGAGCAGGCAAAGCGCATCGGCATCGAGCGCTACCCAATGTTCGCTGTGGGCTTCAAGAACCTCTCCTCCAACGCCACCATCGAAGCGTGGCAGCGCGGCGAGATTCCCATCCATGCGGCCTACATCGTGACGAACAACTTCCTCGCGACCATGGGCGCCCAGGCCGAGCAGCAGCTCGAGTGGTACAAGCAGATCGACTTCATCGTGGTCGAGGACCTGTTCATGACGCCGACCATGATGGCACTCGCCGACGTGGTGCTGCCCGCAGCAACCTACGAGGAGCGCGACGGCTTCGGCGGACTGAACGCTTACCGCATCAGCTGCATCAACAAGGCGATCGAGCCCGTCGGCGACTCCAAGCCCGACAACACGATCTTCCTCGAGCTCGGCAAGCGCCTCACCCATGCGATCAAGCCGGAAAACGACGACATCGCGTGGCCTTGGGACAACGTTCAGGAAATGTGGGACTACGCCCTCGAGGACGGCGGTTTCACCTGGGAAGAGCTTCGCGACGCCACCTGGAAGTACCCCGAGTTCAAGTACCGCAAGTACGAGACGGGCGACCTTCGCCCCGACGGCCAGGTGGGCTTCCGCACCGAGACCGGCCGCGCCGAGATCTACTCGATGGTGTTCCATCACACCTCGTGGTCTGGCCTCGATCCGCTGCCGAGCTACGTAGAGCCCGTTGAGAGCCCCTATTCGGCGCCTGAGGATGTCGAGGAGTACCCCTACATCGTGACCTCTGGCATGCGCGTGCCTCACTTCTTCCACTCCGAGCAGCGCCAGATCGAGAAGCTGCGCGCCCTGCATCCCGATCCGCTGTGCCATATCCACCCGGAGACGGCGAAGAAGCACGGCATCGAAGAGGGCGACTGGATGTGGCTCGAGAACAAGCACGGCAAGTGCAAGTACAAGGCCACCTTCGACGACGGCTACGATCCGCGCGTCATGCAGTGCGAGCACGGCTGGTGGTTCCCCGAGCGCAAGGACGAGGCAGAGGAGAACACCGAGGACGAGAAGAAGGGTCTGTTCGGCGTTTTCGAGTCGCAGATCAACAACCTCGTTCCCTTCGACGCCGGCGTGTCGGGCTTCGGTTCGAACTACAAGGCCATGATGTGCAAGATCTACAAGGCCGAAGACTAACAGGCCGCGCGAGAGGAGTTTAACAATGGCTATTCAGGGAATCCTCGTCGACGTGGATTACTGCACCGGTTGCGAGGCGTGCGTTCTCGCCTGCCAGCAGGAGCACGGCTATAGCGAGAAGGAATTCGGCATCAAGATCACCAAGCTGGGTCCCTTGCATATCGACGAGGCCAACAAGGTGTTCCAATACGATTTCATCCCCCAGTTCACGCAGTGGTGCGACCTGTGCGAAGAGCGCTGCGGCAAGGGCAAGAAACCCACGTGCGTTCAGCACTGCCAGGCACAATGCCTCGACTGGGGCCCGATTGAGGAGCTGGCCGCCAAGGTCGACTCGCCCAAGCAGATGATCGTCGCCATCAACGAGGCGTAGATCATACAAGGCTTTCTCCGCCGGGGGAAGGCGGCATTCACGCCTATCGCTTGCCCAAGCGGAGGAAAGACGAGAGGGGGAAGGAGGAGAACATGACTCAGCAATTTGCCGATGATTTCGGGGGACAATGCGCAACGCATGTCATGAACATCGACGTGCGCGCTCCGCGCGAGTTCTCTCACGAAGTCACCGAGTACCAGCGTGAGCAGGGCCGCATCGACTGGCGAGTCCGTTGCAGCGCCAACATGAAGAAGATGGCGAAGCACGAGATCAACCAGATCTATCAGTAAGCCCGATGCGGAATCTTGTCGGGGAAGCGAATACCACACCCGCTTCCCCGCCCCGCATCACCCTTTAGACGATCCGCCGCCCAGGTGGTTATCCCTACTTCCATCCCCAGGGCTTCCCTCACCACCTGGGCGGATCTCCCCATATCTATCAGTGGGTGCCGGCAAGGCAGATAAGGAGGGTAAAGCGTAGCTTGGCTCCCGTTCATACATTCAAACCTACTGACAACCGACAACAAAAAGGAGAGAAAATGGCTGAAACTCGCGTTATCGACGATAACATGCACTTCCTGCCGACCAACCTGTTCACCAACGAAGAGGTGCTTCACGGCTTTCTGTACTCCGCGCCGGTCACTTTCGGCATGAAGGCTTATCTGGGCAAGACCCCGGATGGCACGAAGGACCAGGTCATCCTTGAGTACCCCGAAGGCAAGCAGATCCTGAACTACGTCGATGGCGACTACACGCTCGAGACCAAGATCAAGGCAATGGACGAGGCTGGCGTCGACATCGCGATGCTGCGCATGCCGGTGTGGCAGGAATGGCTGCCCCTCGACATGTGCAAGATCGTGAACGAGCAGGCCGCCGAGATGTGCAAGCGCTCCGAAGGCCGCCTCGTTGCCAACGCCGTTCTTCCGCCGTTCGGCCGCAAGGAAGACGTCGACGAGCTCAAGCACTGCATCGAGGACCTCGGCATGGTCGGCGTGCAGTTCGCCTGCTGCTATGGCGATCGCTTCCTCGACGACGAGCTGTTCAAGCCCTACATGAAGGTCCTGAACGACATGAAGGTTCCGGCTGTCGTGCACCACACCCCCGGCCAGAACGCCTTCCAGAACTTCGATGATTACACGATTCTGCGTCGTGAGCTCGGCCGCATCCATGCCCAGGCAGCAGCTGTCGGCCGCGAGATCTACTCCGGCATGTTCGACGAGTTCCCGAACCTCAAGTTCGTCCATACCATGTTCGGCGGCAACTGGTTCGGCCTGCAGGAGATCCTCGCACCGCACAAGTCGACCAAGAAGAAGGAGGCCATGAACCGTCTGGCCACCAACGTCGACCACGAGGCCTACACCCGTTACCTCGAGAACAACATCTTCTTCGACATGACCCACCCGATGTCTTGGGGCAAAGACCAGATCGAGTGCGCTGTGAAGGTTTGCGGCGCAGACCACCTGCTCATGGGCTCTTCCTTCCCCGTCTTCTACGAGTGGATGGCTCGCTCGGTCGAGTCCATCGACGCGCTCGACGTCACCGACGAGGAGAAGGCGCTCATGAAGGGCGGCAACGCTGCTCGCATCTTCAACCTGTAAGCACTCAAGGCACTATTTTTATTGATTAGAGGGGATCGGGTCTCGATTCGGCGTACCACCCTCCACTCGCCCGAGGCCCGACCGTTTGTTGCGCGACGAACGCCGCGCAACTGAAAGAGGGGAAAAATGAGCAATCCCAATGCCGCGGCAAGCGCACAAGAGAAAACCCCGAGCTACGCGTGGATCGCGCTCGTCGTCTCGTTGCTCGCCGCAATATCGATCGTTTACGCATGGATGTGGCTGCCCGCCATCACCTTCCCGGTGTTCAAGGGCTGGCTCGGAGCAAACTGCGCATCCGTGCAGGCCGACCCTTCGCAGTTCGGCCTCCTGTCCAACGTCATGGGCCTTGTGCCCATCGCAGCGCTCATCATGGCGTTCCCGGCATCGTTTGTAGTCCGAAAGTTCGGTCCGAAGGTCGGCACCCTCGTCGGTCTCGGCCTTGCGATCATAGGCTCCGCAGTGTGCGCCCTCACGATCACCTCGAGCTTCATGGCGTTCCTCGTGGGCCGCTTCATCTTGGGTCTCGGCCTTGCACAGACGATTGTCGCAGGCCCCACGTGCGTGTCCATCTGGTTCCCCAACACGACCCGCGGCCGCGCTATGGCCATCTGGTCGATCTGGGCACCGGTCGGCATCTTTACGGTGAACGTGTTCGGTGACGGCATCTACCACGCCGTCGGGCAGAACCTTGTTACCCTGTTGTGGGTGTGGACTATCGTCATCGTGGTCATCGGAATCCTGTTCGCCGTTGTGTTCCGCAAGCCCCGTGCCGATGAGGCCTCCGAGGTTTCCGCCGAGACGAAGTCGTTCCGCGAGGTGCTCCCGTTCTTCAAGAAGCGTCAGCTTTGGTGTCTCATCTTCATGTTCGCGATCTTCAACTACATGAACTATGCCTTCAGCCAGTACCTGAAGACCTGGCTGCAGCTCGATCCCACGGCTGGCGGTCTTGGCTGGGATCCCGCGATGGCAGGCCTTATCGGTGGCGCGCTGACCGCATGCGGCATCCTCGCCCCCATCGGCGGCTTCATTTTGGACAAACTGCCGCGCAACCTGAAGTACATCGCAGTCGTCTCCGGCATCACCGGCCTCACCGTGTGCTCCGCGCTTGCCTTCCAGAACAACATGGTCGTGTTCGTTTTCTACGCCATCTTCTTCTGCATCGGCAACATGTTCCTGAATGGCTGCTGCCGACCGATGATCCCGACCTACGTGTTCAAGGGGGGCGCAACTGCAGTTGCTCTGGGACTTTCGTTCCTCACGTTCGGCCAGTACCTCGGCCAGACGATCACCTCCTACGCGCTTGAGCCGTTCAACGCGTCCATGTCCGCAGGCGCTTGCGACCCGATGCTCGCCTTCTGGGCATTGGTGCCAATCGGCGTCGTGGGCATCATCGCCTCGCTGTTTATGAAGCCTTCCAAGCAAGACCTCGCAGGCGGCAAGCCGCAGGGGAAGCCGGCTGAAAACGCGCAAGCTAAATAAGCGCACATCAGGCTCGGTTTCCGTACTATTCGGCACCCGTGTCGCCCAAACGGCGCGCGGGTGCCTTTCGTTATCCAGGGACACACCATGAAAAACGGCATCGTTACGCTCACGTACGGCAAAATCGCCCACCTCGACGCCACAACCGGGCCGACGGATTGGGCGGGCCGCTCGATAGAGCTCGAAAGGAAGATGGGAATGGAAGGCCACGCCCCCGCACCGCCAAGCGAATCGAGAAGACCTGGCGAAATCGAAACAACATGCGAGATTGACGCCACCACAGGCGCAACAGTGGACGCCACCACAGGCGCAACACCTGGCGTATCCGCCGCATGCAAGGAGCTCGGGATGGCAAGCCTGTCCGACGTGATCGCCGATATGGGAATCAAACCACCGGGCCAGGCTTAGGGCAACGCGTCCCGACCAACCATAGTCGCGTTAGGCGCGAAGCTCATCTGAGCCGGTTTCAAAGGGATAAAACCGCATTTTGGAGGGGAAAAGCTTTATACTGGATGTTGGGGATTTTGGGGCGCACCGTGCGATATGCCGCTTCGCGTCGTGGTCAGTTTCTCTTGCATATCGGTATCTTATTCAAGGGGGAAAGATGGCGAAAGAGACGCAGCGCAGTGGCGCTGACGGCGCAATGGAATTGCTGGGGGTAGGCGGCTTCGCCCTTTTTTTCGGATGGATGCTCATCACGTTCTACTGGCTGTTCGCGATCTTCTTGCAAAGCCTTCCCACCGGCGAGCGCGACACGATCCAACTGTTCATCTTCATCGGCATCGCGCTCGGATATGCAATCTGTCACTTCCTCGGCAAACGAGCTTCCTATACGCCGTTTAGCGCGCCCGTACTCGCAATCGAGACCGTTTTCGCCGCAATCGTGCCCTTGACGAGCCTTGGACTGCTTGCAGAAGCCCCGATACCGACCCCCATGCTCTGCGCGGCAAACCTTCTCGCCGGCATCGGCGGAGGCTTCTTCACCGTGAGCTGGCTCGACGTGTGCGGCAGGTCCAAATCGCGTGCCTATGCCCGATTCTGCTCTGAAGCGCTTTTGGGCGGGGGCGCCCTTTTCACACTCGCAGCGCTTATGCCAACTGAGTTCCAGCCCGTCTTCTGTCTCGTTTATCTCGCATTGTCGGTGGGATTGCTGAAGTACACAAGCGAGAACTCAGACAATTTGCAGGCCGCGCCGGTCAGCGCCGTTGAACACAAACCGTGGAAATTCGCGCGCGAAGTCGAGCCGTCCTTTATTGCCTTCGGTATCGTTTTCGGGATGACCTTCGTCTTTTTGTTCAACTACGGCTCTCATTATGTCTTCATCGGCCTTCTTGCAACGATCCCCGGCGCTCTTGTCTTAGTTGTGCTCTCTCTGAAGAAAATCTTCCTGAACATCACTGTTCTGCAGCGAATCCTGCTGTTCATGACGGTGCTCGCTTGCATCTGCATCCCCTTCTCAACTGGGTACGTCCAGATTGTCTGTGCGTTTCTTGTCATCGCATCGTGGGCGCTGTTCTTGCCAACGACTTACGCACATCTCGTGCGTAAGAGCGTCGAGCTCGGAGAAGCGGCGGTATTTCGTCAGGTTCCTCGTCGCCTTTTGGCGAGCGCACTGGGATTTCTCATCGGATGGGCCGTCGCAAGCGCGACGACCGTCGTCTTCGGCGCCCACTCCGACGCCTTCACGGTCATTCGCCTGTGCACCGCATGTCTCGTCGTCCTCGCCGTCACCGTGTTCTTCCCGCAATCGGAGCATCATGACGAGAATGCCGACCGTGCGCCTGCCCCAAGCGAAGCTGTTGCAACCCCAGCACAGCCAGCGCCTGCGGGCATGAGCGAGCACGAGGTGTTCGAAGCACGCTGCAACGCCGTTGCCGAGATGTACCAACTCTCCCCTCGCGAGACCGACGTGTTGCGCTACCTCGCCAAGGGCCGTAACGCCGCCTATATCCAAAACAAGCTGACCATCTCTCCGCACACCGTCAAAAGCCATATCTACAGCATCTACCGCAAGACGGATATCCACTCCCAGCAATCGCTCATGGACTTCGTTGAGGATTACCCCGTTTCCGCTCCGCAACAATCTCCGAAAAAGAAATAGGCTTCCCTTTTGATTGCGTGACGAGTCCCTATTGTCATGTCATTCAGCAAAGTCGCAGCTCACTGTCTCATACCACCATGCTGAATTCCGCTATTGCATACCCGCTATACGATAGCGTCATCATCGGTTCGTGGTGAACTGTCCTCAACGTATAAGGGGAATGCCGGTACAGGGGAATTGAAAGCACCGGCATCAGACGGAGCGTGCGAGAGCGCTCCGAAAGGAGAGGCAACCATGACGGTGCGTAGCGCAAAAGACGTGAAACTGGTGGTTAAGCCGGTGTTCTTCGCAATGGAGCACAAGTACTACTACGAGGGACCCTGCCGCATGTCATCGGGTAACGCGTTCGAGCCTGGCTTCGACGCGATTATCAACGGCAAGATTTATGAGGGGATGCAGAAGGCGCTAGATTTCAACTTGCGCAATGACGCGCGGTTCGAAGTTTTGGAGCCTTCCGTCATTCGAACCACCGACGATTGGGACATCAAGGAAGAGTGGTTCGAAACGGCGCTCGCAGACGACCTCATCACGGACTTCTATCTCATTAACACCGCATTCGGCGCGAATACCGTCATTGAGGAGTTTGCGCTTCGGACCAAAAAGCCCATGGGCCCCAATCCCTTCAAGATGTACGGACAAGTGGCATTCGCTTCCAGCGTACGCCGAGGCGCCGACGTCATCTTCTCGCTAAGCTGGCCCGAGCTGAAGGACAAGCTGCTCTGCCTTCGCGCCGAGAAGGCGCTGCGCACTGCAAACATCTTGCTCGCCCCGCGCTTCGGAGGCGACAAGGCGATGGCAGGCGGTACCGATACCTTCGACAGCCTCTGCCTCGCGCGCGACACGTTCGGAACCAATTTCCGCTACGTGAACGTGCACGAGCTTATGGACTATCTCTCTCCTCTGCCCGAAGAGGGAAACCACACCACCCCTGGCCGCAAGACCATGAATATCACATCGGAGGAAATCGCCTGGTGCGAAGAGCTCGCCGACAGTCTTATGGCCGATGCATCCGAGTGCCAAATTGCGAAGAAGTTCCTAGTCAACAGCCTGAAAGCTTACAAGGTCGTCGATAAGATTATGGATTACTACGATTGCTCGGGATTCGCGGCGCCCTGTCCTGACGCCTGCTCGACGAGGCGACTCAATGAGGAACAGTTCACTTTCTGCCTCACCCATAGCCTCAACCTCGAGCGCGGCGTGGGCTCCGCGTGCGAGTACGACGTTACCTCGGTTTTGTGTATGATTCTCGAAATGGCGCTCACGGGGAAAGCGGCCTACATGGGCAACACCCTACCCGCGCCGCTCGGGCCCGACGGCGAGGTTAACTTCTCCGACCCGAAATATTCGGCACCTATCGAAGGAGACAAGAATAACCTCTACCTGGTAAGCCACTCGACGCCCTGCCGCTGCCTCCACGGCTTCGACAAGCTCGACGACTTCGCCTTGCGCCACTTCGCCTTGGATGCTGGTTTCGGAGCGATTCAACGTCACGACTTCAACGACGACAAGGGCCAAGTCATTACAATGATTCGAATTTCCTCGGACTGCAAGGAAATGTTCATCGGTCGCGGAGAAATTGTCGCAGGGTTCGGATACGATTCCGACAACTGCAACGGAGGCTTCATCTTCCGTGTTGCCGACGAGCATGACTTCTTCCAGAAGCACGTCTCGTTCGGACTGCATCTCCCCCTTGTATACGGCGATTACGTCGACCAGTTCGTGTTCATCGCGAAGCGCCTCGGCCTCACCCCGGTCGTGGCCTAAGGGGTCCACGCGATGCCCGATAAGGCCGTTATGGATAGGCTCCTCGCTGCGAAGCGGGGAGCCTCCCTCGTCTGCGAAGAGTTCGAAAGTGACCGCGCGGCAGGAAAGCTCGATGAACCGCGCGTCGAGTGCCTGGTAAGGCGCTTCATCTTGGCCAAGTTCCGCCTTGACGAAAAGGAAGCCGAACCAGCAGGGGACAATTTGAAGAAGCTGGCGCAGGCAAGCCTCGCCAAGATGCTGAAAATTGCGCCCGACTTGGTAAAACATGAGGACAAGGCTGTAAACTGCGACGGGGCCGACTCCGCGACGGTCAAGCAAGCTCTCATGATCATGGCGCTGCAGAAGGAATTCCACGTGCAGCTCGATTGTTTTAAGGCTGGGCTCTGCCATAGTGTCGGCGAGCTTGCCGCACTCGTACGGGAGGCCGTTCGATAGCCGAAACAAACTGGCAATCGCCTGCCTCGGCAGACGCGCTCGAAACGAATGGGGGGGATTTCGATGGGCGCCCAATACGAAAGCGGCAATGGAGCCGTATCGATAGAGGCTCGGGAAGACGAGTTTCTCGGCAACCTCGAGCTGCTTGATGACTCCCTGCTGCAATTCGAGTACATCCTAAGCTTCATCGGGGACCTGAACGCGATCCCCGAGAAGGAGCGCACCGACGATCGCAAGGTGGAGGGCTGCGCAAGCAATGCCTGGCTGATGTTTAAAGCGCGCAACGGTCGCTTGAAACTGCGCCTCGGATCGGATTCCCTCATCATTGAGGGGCTGCTTGGGGCACTCACATGGATGCTCGATACGCAGCCCCTCGAAGACGTTGCCGCATGGCAGCCGCGCTTTCTCAATCATCCGCAGATGAAACCGCACCTCAACAGCGACCGCAGCCACGGCATAGCCTCGATCGTGAAAGCGATACAAGCGTTTTGCGAAGCAGCATCGGGCGAGGCGGCACGTTCGGGATGCTCCCCCGCAACGACGTGACGTCCCCAATCCGCTGCCGCAACGAGGGACGTGCAGCTGATAAGGGAAACCAGCGAAACAAAGGGGACATCGTGAAAACCAAAGGGCTCGGGTTCATGCAGCTAACCATCGTCGTGGGATTCTGTCTCTATTACGGCTACTACTTGATCGCCTTCTTCGGGGCCTTTGCAGAACTCCCGCCTGGTGTGGATTTCACCGACGCCCACCTAGGGCAATTCGTGTTCTTCATCGGAAGCATCATCGGCACGGAGGGCTTGCTGCTCTGGTTCAGGCACCGCGACAGCGTAGCGCTTTGCCACAAGAAGTTCTTCTTCCTCGTAAGCTTGCTACCCAGTTCGCTCTCACCCCTGATTATGGCGCTCGACGCCCTAGGGGAAACGCCTCCGCTCCCCCTCACGTACACATGCCTCCTTCTCGCAGGGTTTTCAATCGCCATGGGATTCATGCTATGGGACGATTTTATGGTCCATGGCGGCCTGTGCCACAACCAATTCGCCCATGCAGCGGTCTTCTGCACCGGCGGGCTGATCTTCCTCTTCTGTACCGCGCTGCTTCCCAAGCTCGCTCTCGGCGTCGTCTGCTGGCTCATGCTGCTCGCAAGTATGCTGCTCGTCATGTTCATAAACCCCCGCCGCCGCCCCCAGCCCGACAGGTCTGTCAAACCCGTGGCGACATTCTTTAAGGGAACCCGCCATCTCGACATCTTAAGCGCCACTCTCAACGTGGCGTTCGGATACGCCTTCATCCTGCTGTTCCGCACCGGGACCGCAAACGTGCTCATTGCGGGCGCGGCGGCGATTCTCGTCGATGCCATCATCTCCTCGGCGATGGGAAACCGTCGATCAATGCTCTACTCGGGCGCGCTTCGCCTCTTCTCCGCCATCGTCGCGTGCGCGCTGCTCCTCTATCTCGCGCCTGGGGACGCGCTCGCCATCGTGGCCCTCGGCGTGATGGTGGTATGCTGGTTTCTCTTCCGCACCGTGCACTGCGGCTGCCTGGCGGTACTCGCTGCAGCGAAAGAATTCCCTGTCCTTTACACCTCCACCCGGGGAAAGCTTGCCGCCAACTGTGGATTCGCCGCAGGCCTGCTCATCGGCACGCTCACCGTGGCAAGCGAGGCGCAAGATGCAAGCCTTGTCGCCACCTTGGCCATCGTCGCATCCTTCATCTTGGCATCCTTGTTCTTTTTGCCCTTCGACGAAGACTCCTCCGTCCCCGGCTACCGTACCATCACTTTTGTCGACATGCCGACAAAAGCCGCACAGGACAGCTCGCTTGAAAAGCGCTGCGCCCGCCTGGTAAAGCGCTGCAAGCTATCCCCGCGCGAAGCGGAAGTGCTCACGTGGGCCGCACAAGGGCGCAATGCGAAGGCCATCGCTGAGAAGCTCTTCATTTCCGAGAGCACCACCAAGACTCATATGTCGAACATCTACCGCAAGGCGGGCGTCCACTCGCAACAGGAACTTATCGCGCTTCTGGACCAAGAGCAATAACGGTGTCGGTCCAAATAAGCGCACCCTCTGGACCGCTATTTCGATGAAAACGTATTTCTCCAGCTCAATACCTCATACGCAGCGTGCCGCCCCTCATCAAGCGAGTTCCAATCTCACTTTTGGAACTCCTGCGGTCAAGCCATCCTCGATTTTGCGACCTAACGTGTGAGCCATCGAAAAGGTAGAAGCGGAGGGCGCTAAGGAAGGAGGCCTTACCACTCTCGACTTCTATCACGGCGAGTGAGCCATTAGTGGAAAGCTCTAGGAGAGGGAGAGTGACTCAAATGACAATGAGAATCGACATTCCCCACGACAGCGACGAGTCGAAGGGGATGCGCCCCACGTTCTTCAATGAACCGCCTGTCATGTACACCGGCGGAGACGTGCCTTGGCAGTGGGAAGAGGACGGCATGATCTGCACCAGGTCGGCTGCCTGGTCTGCGCCGGGCTGCCATGACGGCTGCGGCGTCATCGTGTATACGGACAAGGAGACCGGCAAGTTCATCAAGGTCGAAGGCGACGAGGAGAATCCGTACTACCAGGGGCGCCTCTGCATGCGCTGCCTCGACGTAGCCGAGGCGATCTACCATCCCGACCGACTGCTCCACCCGATGAAGCGCGACCCGAAGTTCCGCGGCAAGGCGGACAAGTGGGAGCGGATCACGTGGGAAGAAGCCTACGACATGATCGACGAGAAGTTCACCAAGATTCGCGATGAGTACGGCGGAAAGGCGATCATCTTCGCATCCGGCACCGGCCGCGTCACACCGCCGATTAACGCACGCCTGGGCTATGCGCTCGGCTCGATCCAATACTCGTATTTCCATTCCGGCAACGCGTGCTACGTTCCCCGCGTTGCAGCCGCGAACACCATCCAGGGCTGCTACACCTGCCCCGACTTCTCGATGCAGTTCCCCGACCGCTACGACAATCCCGAATGGGTCGCCCCGAAGAACATCTTCGTCTGGGGCAACAACCCGCTTATCGCCAATGCTGACGGCAACCTCGGCCATTGGGTCGTCGACTGCATGAAGCGCGGCTCGAAGCTCATCGTCGTCGACCCGCGTTTGACCTGGCTCGCTGCGAAGGCAGACCTCTGGCTGCAGATTCGCCCTGGTACCGACTCCATGCTCGCACTGTCCATGGGCAAATACATCATGGAAAACGGCCTCTATGACCACGAGTTCGTCGAGAAATGGTGCTACGGCTTCGAGGAGTACGAGAAGGCTTGCGAGCCCTACAACCTCGACTGGGCCTCTGAGGTCACCTGGCTTGACAAGGAAGACATCATCGCCGCTGCGAAGTACATGTCCGAGAAGCCGACGGCCGTGCAGTGGGGCCTGGCCATCGACATGAACCTGCAGTGCGTCACCGCTTCCCAGGCACTGTGCAACCTGTGGTGCATCACCGGCCAGATCGACATCCCCGGCGGCATGATCACCGTGCACGACCCGTACAACACCGAGGTTTGGCTGCCGCCCGATCCCCGCGAGGTCTTCACCCCCGAGCAAGAGAAAGAGCGCATCGGCTCCAACTACGAGATGATCACCAACTCCGGCATGGTCCAGTGCCAGGCGGACTCCATGATCGACCAGCTGGTCACCGGCCGCCCGTTCAAGATCCGCGCGGCATGGATTCAGTCGACCAACCCGCTCGCCTGCTGCGCGCAAGACCCCGAGCCCCGCGTCGAGAAGGGTCTTAGGAACTGCGAGTTCGTCGTGGGCGTCGACTGCTTCATGACGCCGACCCTCATGGCAAACTGCGACGTCGTGCTGCCGCTGTGCTTCTACCCGGAGCGCGAGGGCCTGCGCTCGGTGTGGTACTACATCCAAAACACCAACAAGGCCTGCGAGCCGATGGGTGAGTCGAAAGACGACTTCCAGATCAACTGGGAGCTTGGCCGCCGCTGGAACAAGGACCTCTGGCCAGGTGAAACGCTTGAGGAGTACTTCTCCTATCTCATTAAGGAAGCCGGCATCACCTACGACAGGTCCCGCAAACTCAACTGGATCTACCCCGAGTTCCACTATCGCAAGTTCGAGAAGGGCGAGCAACGCCCCGACGGCAAGGTGGGATTCAACACACCGACCGGCCGCATCGAGCTGTGGTCGACGCTGCTGGCATCCTGGGGGCAGAAGCCGCTGCCCTACTTCGAGGAGCCGCCGATGAGCCCCTACAGCCAGCCGGAACTCTACAAGGAGTACCCACTGGTCCTCACCACCGGCGCACGCCACTACGAGTCCTTCCACTCCGAGCACAGGCAGATGAGCCGCCTGCGCTCCAGACTCCCCCAGCCGCTGTTCGAAATCCATCCCGACAAAGCGGCAGAGCTTGGCATCGAAGACGGCGACTGGTGCTGGATCGAAAGCCCCATCGGCCGTTGCCGCGAGGTGGCGAAGGTGACCCCGATCGTCGACCCGCGCGTGGTGCAAGCCGACCACGGCTGGTGGTTCCCCGAAGCCGACCCGGAGGACCAGGGCGAAGGCTGCTTCGCAACCTATGCCCGCAACATCAACGTGTGCCTGCCGTCGGAATGCGGCGACACCGGGTTCGGCAACCAGAGCAAGTGCTACCTGTGCAAGGTTTACAAGTGCACGCCGGAAGAAATCCCCTTGCCTGAACCGGCACAGCCCAAGGACCGCTTCGCCGAGGGCAGTTTCCGCAACTCCACCCTCGAAGCAGAAATGGAGGACTAGCCATGGCTGAGAAGGCATACGGACTGCTCATCAACTACGAGTTCTGCACCGGCTGCGGCACCTGCGAGATGGCTTGTTCCGTCGAGCACGACATCCCCATCGGGCGTTACGGCATCCAGATGGCCACCATCGGCCCCTGGCAGATCGACAAGAAGAACTGGCAGCTCGACACGGTGCCCATTCCCACCGACGAGTGCGACCTGTGCGCCAAGCGCGTTGAGAAGGGCAAGAAGCCAACGTGCGTGAAGCACTGCCAGTCGCTGTGCATGCAATACGGACCCGTCGACGAGCTGGCGGCGAAGCTGGCTGGCGTCACGACGAAGCACGTGCTCTTCGTACCCAAGACGGGCACGGCAGCAAAGCAGTAAGCGTTCAATCCCGGCGCTGAGCAGATTTCACTGAAATATTCCGCGAAAACAACGGCTCAGCGCCGGGTCAAAGTGCGAAGAGGAAAGGGGTGAGGGCCTGTGTGCGGTGGGTACACGCGCGTATGCGTACGTTGCGGTCTATGCGGCAAGGTCGACCCTCGCCCGCTCAACACTGCAGGCACCTGTCCGATGTGCGGGCAGGTCGCCGAGCCGGGAGCGCAGCATTGCAGCGTCTGCGGCGCCAGAATCCCCCGGGCGCCCGGCGAGGAGGCGCATCCGAGCAATGTTCATCCCGACATTACGGGAATCAGCGGGAAACAGGCCGAAGAGGCCGGAAGGGAGAAACGATGATCGCGATGGAAGACGTCAAGCCGGTTGAAGTGGAAGCATCGATCCCAGCCGAGCAGGCGGCCGCCCCAAGCAACTCCCTCAAACGCAAGAGGCCGGAAGGCGAAGGCGCGGTCGAGATCTACTGCACCAAGTGCGGCGAGTCGGCGACCGACGGGCGCTTCAGCCCCTATGGCCCGAGCATGGAGTGGTGGTACACCATCACCGGAACCCTCGACGAGATCCAGTGGGTCTATCAGACGGACAAGAACTACTGGGCGAAGGTGGTCGAACCGACCGTTCGATGCGGATGCGGCAGCGGGCGCGAGTGCAACCCCATGCTGTGGTCCGTGCGGCAGATTCCCGCAAGCTAGGCGCAGGGCGCTCGGTTGCCAGCGGCTGTGCCTGAACCCTCACTGGCAACCGAGCGCCTTCGGCCTGCAAACCATCCCGTCCTTTGCGAGGACGGCGCTCCTCTGCACGCTGTATCTGGATTCGAATCTAGAGAAGGTGAGAACAATGGAGAAAGATAGCGCTGCTCTCAAGCAGCCAAGACCGTACGCTGAATCGGATATCAACCGCTATGAGGAAATGACCCCGCGCTATGCCTGGGTCATTTGGATCGTCACCTTCCTCGTGAGCTTTGCGGCCCCATTAGGCCAGTTCAAGCTGGTGAACATCCCCCTGTATTTCATCTATGTCCCCAACGTCAGCCCCGCTGGCGGCTTCATGCTCGACGGAGCGGGATTCGGCATGCTCATGACCTGCGTCTCGCTCATCGGCATCGTGCTCGCGTTCCCCGCCGCCTTCATCTGCCGCAAGCTCGGCCTGAGGTGGACAATCACCATCGCCACGCTCGGCGTTATCGTGGGCGGCCTCATTCCCGCCTTGGCGGGCACCAACATCACGGCCCTCTACATCGGGCGCTTCATCGAGGGTCTGGGAATCGGACTTGTGGGTGTGTCAGCACCGACGCTCATCACCTTGTGGTTCCCGGACAAGACCCGCGGCGTCATGCTCGGCCTGTGGTGCTGCTGGGTTCCCCTCTCCATCACGCTCGACGCACTCGTCACGCCCAGCATCGCCGCCGCAAGCGGCTGGCAGGGCGTTTTCTGGTTCGTCATCATATTCGCCACCGTGGCGCTCATCCTGTTCAACATCTTCTACAAGGTGCCAGGAGGCGAAGGGGCAAGCTACAACGTCGAGAGCAACTTCAGAGAGTGCATCGTGCTCCTGAAGAACAAGGACATCTGGCTACTCTTTATCGTCTTCGCCGTGTTCATCGCGGGACAGACCGGCATCGTCAACACCTACCTGCCGACGTTTCTGCAAACGTCGGTCGAAACGGGCGGATGGGGCTTCACCGAGCAAGCTGCGGCGATGGGGCTTTCCGTCGTCACCACGATCGGTTTGGTCGCGAACCCCGCCGGCGGTGCCATCACCAACAGGCTGCCGTTAAAGCTCAAGAGGATCATGCCTGTGCTCGTTGCGGTGATCTACCTCTTCTGCTTCTACATGATGTTCCAGACCGAGAACATCACGCTCGTGTGGGTCGGCATCGTGCTGATGGGCCTGTGCGCCGGCATCGGAGGCGGTGGCTTGCGCCCACTCGCTCCGACGATTATGAACAAGTCGGCCATGGCGGCGACGATGGGTATGGCCGTCCTGCAGTTCGCGCAGTGCATCGGCAACTGCTTCAGCCCCGTCTACGGCGGCATGATCGACGCGGGCTACACGTATTGGGACGCCTGCCTGTTCACCATCATCCCGCTTTCCGTCGTGATGCTCATCGCCGCAATATTCATCAACCCGAAGCCGAAGGGCAAGCCTTTAAGCGAGGAGCCCGAGAACCACAGGTAACTTAGGTCCTCTCATCGCCCAGATAGTGACTTATTTGCGAAATTCCAGGTAAACGTCTCATACCAACGTACTGATTTCGCAATACTGCATACCTTTCACGCGATAGTGTCAGCATCGATTCATGGTCAACTCTTGATACCCGTTAGGGGGCGGGATTCTCGGGGCGGACACCCGTTTTCATGTCCCGCCGGGCCGACGCAGGGAAGACACCTGCACTCTTTTAGGCCCTACGAGAGGAGGATCGATGGCTGACACTATCGAGAAAGTCGAGACCAATATCGAGGGGCGCGACCGCGACGATATTGGCAACTCCAAAGAGGAGAATCAGTTCAACTTCGGTGCTGGCGTGCATCAGGAAGTTGACCCTCGCTGGAAGCATCCCGGCGAGTGGCAGTACGAGGAAGACGGCATGATCGTCACCCGTACGTCCGTCTGGTCGGCGCCTGGCTGCCACGAGGGCTGCGGCGTGCTCGTGTACTCCGACAAGGAGACCGGCCGCTTCATCAAGTGCGAAGGCGACCCGGACGATCCGTACAACCGCGGCGCCCTCTGCCCGCGCTGCCTCGCTTTCAAGCAGGTCGAGTTCCACCCCGACCGCATTCTCTACCCGATGAAGCGCGCTGGCGAGCGTGGCGAGAACAAGTGGGAGCGCATCTCGTGGGACGAGGCGCTTGAAACCTGCTACAAGGAATTCCGCCGCATCTCGATGACCTACGGCGGCGACTCCATCCACTGCCTGCGCGGCACCGCTCGCGACAACCAGTGGCAGGTCGGTCGTATGGCGAACACGTTCGGCAGCCCGAACGAGTACGGCTTCCTCTCCGGCACCGCGTGCTATCTCCCCCGCCTGTCGCTCATGATCATGACCTACGGCGGCATGCTCATCGCCGACTTCTCGCAGTTCTCCGCGCTGCGCTACGACGATCCCGAGTGGACGTGCCCCGAGTGCACCATCGTCTGGGGCTGCAACCCCACCATCTCCAACCCTGACTTCTTCATGGGCCATTGGGTGACCGACGCCATGAAGCTCGGCTGCAAGCTCATCTCCGTCGAGCCGCGCGTCACCTGGCTTGCCGCGCACGCCGACATCCACCTGCAGCTGCGCCCCGGCACCGACACCGCTCTCGCCCTCGCGATGATCAAGGTCATCGTTGACGAGGACCTCTACGACCATGACTTCGTCGAGCGCTGGACCTACGGCTTCGACGAGCTGGCCGAGCGCGCCCGCGAGCTCTCCCTCGATGAGGTTGAGAAGATGACCTGGGTTCCCAAGGAGAAGATCGTCGCTGCTGCCCGCATGTTCGCGAACGCTCATCCGGCAAACGTCGTCTGGGGCCTCGCTGTCGACATGCAGTCCCAGGGCACTCCGTGCGCTGCCGCTATCGCTGCGCTGTGGACGATCACCGGCAACCTCGATATCCCCGGCGGCATGTGCTACACCGCGTCCCCGATGGGTGTCGACCAGCCTTCCGCAGGCGCGTGGGGCATCTACGACCTCATCAACGAGGAGATGCAGAAGAAGCGCGTCGGCTGGAAAGAGTTCCCGATGTACCGCTACGGCCTTACCCAGGCAATGCCCGACATGTGCCTGGAGTACTGCGAGGCAGGCAAAGTGAAGGGCATCTGGATCCAGACGTCCAACGGCATCGCCTGCATGAGCTGCGAGACCGAGCGCTGGTACGAGGCCATGAAGAAGGTCGAGTTCGTCGCTGCATGCGACATTTTCATGACGCCGACGATTCAGGCGTACGCCGATATCGTCCTGCCCGTTCAGACGTGGGCTGAGAAGCACTCTGTGCGCGCCCACTACTACTTCCTCTCCGCCATCACGGGCGGCTGCGCCACCGAGGGCGAAGCGAAGTCCGACTGCGAGATCAACCGCGAGCTCGCCCAGTACTTCGACAACGACGACGAGTTCAACCGCGTGATTGAGCGCCCCGAGGGCAAGCAGAAGACGTGGCCGTGGAAGACCGAGGACGAGGTCTACGACGAGATCGTGAAGCCTTCCGGGTTTACCTTCCGCGAGCTCATGGAGCATGGCCCGGCTTACCAGAAGTACGTCTACAAGAAGTACGAGAAGGGCCTCATGCGCCCCGACGGCCAGCCCGGCTTCAACACGCCGACCGGCCGCATCGAGTTCTGGTCGACGCTGTTCCAGAAATTCGGCTACGATCCGCTGCCCTACATCGAGGAGCCGGGCATCGGTCCTGTGACCACGCCCGACCTCTACGAGGAGTACCCGATGATCATGATCACGGGCGCCCGCACCACCTCGTTCTTCCATTCCGAACATCGCCAGATTCCTTATCTGCGCCAGCTCACGCCTGATCCGTGGGTCCAGATTCACCCGCGCGACGCTGAGCGCCTGCACATCTGCGAAGGCGACTGGGTGTGGCTTGAGAACCATCGCGGCCGCGCACGCCAGCGCGCTCGCGTCACCTACGAGGTGCACGAGGGCACCATCGCCGCACAGCACGGCTGGTGGTTCCCCGAGCAGGATGGCGCTGAGCCGAACCTGTACGGCTTCCGCCAGTCCAACATCAACCAGCTGCTTGCCAACAAACCTGGTACGACCGGCTTCGGCGCTGACCTCAAGTGCACGCTTGCCAAGGTGTATCGCTGCAAAGAGGAGGAACTGTAATGGCTAAGAACGGAATTCTTGTCGACTACCAGTACTGCACCGGCTGCTATTCTTGCGAAGTGGCCTGCCAATCCGAGCTCGATTTGCCGCTTGGCCAGTGGGGCGTGAAGGTCATGCAGAACGGCCCGTGGCCCATCAAGGACAAGGAAGGCAACGAGACCGACCAGTACGTGTATGATTTCATTCCAGCGTTCACGAAGCTGTGCGATCTGTGCGCCGAGCGCCAGGAGAAGGGCAAGCTGCCTTCCTGCGTCTTCCACTGCCAGGCAAAATGCATGGAGTACGGCCCTGTCGACGAGCTTGTGAAGAAGCTCGACGAGAAGCCTCAGCAGTACCTCTGGGTGCCGCCTTGCGCATAGGGCGCTAACAAGCTGAAGCAGTAACAACAAGTGGGGCTGCCTGCGCTGACATCGCTGCGGGCAGCCCCTTGCAACATCGAAACGCGTTTTGAGGGGAACGTGCCAGTAAGGAGAAGGATTACCGTGGATGCAACTGAATTGCTCAAGCAAATCAAGAAAGCACCGTTGACATCGGCACTCGAGCTCGACCGACTGCGCCTGGCAACGACGATCGGCGATACCGTACTGCCCGAATTCGAGCAGTACCTCGACGGAGCCGAAAGCTATCGAGAGTTCTTCGACGCCATTTACGCAGATGACAACAAGAAGAACACGAGCGTTTGGGCCGCCTGGGCCAAACAGTCGAGAAAACCCTGGATCGAGCGTTTTGATGCGAAGCTCGCGCTCACCGGCCTTCGCATCAAAAGCGACGGCCTGCCCCTGGAGTTCGGTACGGGCATCGTGCTCGCTCCGACGGGAAGCCGCGATCGCATCTGCAACCTGTACGTGTTCCCGTCGAACGGGTTCAACACCGAGGCAGCCGATTTCTCGACCTCTGTGGGCGGATCGTTCACGGTGGCTGGATACGACTTCAAGGGCGTCTACGGCGTCTACCGCTACCACGGCAGCGTCATCTTCGAGGAGTGGGAAGTCGAGGGCGACCCTGTTCCACATAAAGATTAGCACCCTTTGCTTCCTTCTATCTACAGCTTACCGCTTTCAGGCAATTCTCCCCGTTTCATACGCGTGACAACCTGTATCCACATGCACTTCGCATAAGAGAAAGGTACAACGATGGATGAGAAAGATAGGTCCGTCGAGGGCAACCGAGGGCCACGACCCCTCGCTGAATCGGAAATCACAATCAAGGAAGAGAAAACGCCCCGCTACGCGTGGGTGATTTGGATCATCACGTTCCTGATAAGCTTTGCTGCGCCCATGGCGCAATTCAAGATCGTCTCGATTCCGCTTTATTTCATCTATGTGCCGGGGGTCAGTCCCGACGGCTGTTTCGGCCTCGATGCAAGCGGCTTCGGCATGCTGATGACGATGGTATCGCTTATCGGCATCGTGCTTGCCTTCCCCGCCGCCTTCATCTGCCGCAAGCTGGGGCTGAAGCAAACGATCGCGCTTTCGGCCATCGGCGTGATCGTCGGAGGTCTCGTCGAGATTCTCGGCGGCGACAATATCGCGACCATGATGGTCGGCCGCTTCCTCGAAGGCACCGGCATCGGCCTTGCGGGAGTATCGGCCCCGACGTTGATCACGCTGTGGTTTCCCGACAAGACGCGCGGGCTCGCATTGGGCCTGTGGTGCTGCTGGGTACCCCTGTCGATTACGCTTGACTCGATCATCTGCCCCATGATCGCAAGCTCGATGGGTTGGCAAGGCGTCTTCGGCATCGTCGTCGCTTTTGCGGTAGTTGCGCTCGTTCTGTTCTTGGTGTTCTACCGCGTTCCCGAGGGCAGCATGGCTGGGTACAACGCCGAGGGCAGCTTCATCGAGTGCGTGAAACTGCTGAACAACCCTCAGATTTGGCTTCTCGGCCTCGTGTTCTTCATCTTCATCATCGGGCAGACCGGCATCGTGAACACATACCTGTCCACATTTCTCCAAAGCGCTCCCCCGGTCGGCTGGGGCTGGAGCGAGGCGGCAGCGGGTATGGGCCTTGCCGTCGTCACGGGCATCAGCATTATCGCCAATCCGCTCGGTGGCTCGGTGACCGCGAAGCTGCCCCATCGACTGAAGCGCATCGTCCCTGTCGGCGTGGCCGTATCCTACCTAATTTGCTTCTACCTGCTGTTCCAGAACTCCAATGAGTCGCTCATCTGGATCGGTATCGTCTTGATGGGCATCTGCGGTGGATTCGGCGGAGGCGGCCTTCGCCCGTTCGCTCCGACGATCATGAACCAGTCCGCCATGGCGGCGACGATGGGCATGGCAGTCATGCAGTTCGCTCAGTGCCTCGGCAACTGCTTCAGCCCGGTGTACGGGGCGATCATCGACAGCGGTGCCACGTATTGGGAAGCATGCATGACCACGATCATCCCGCTTAGCGTGGTGATGCTCATCGCGGCCTTCTTCATTCGCCCTGGAAAGGATTCACCCGTCCGCCGCAAGTAGCGAGGACGAGCGTCCCACCGCCGAACAGCGCACAACTCTCCCAACTGACCACGAAGTAAGGCTCCGCTCCACAGCAACCCCAAACCTCCTGCTCAGAAGGAACTCGCCGTGGACAAATTAAGACGATTTCCCAGAGCCGCTCCAGCTACTTTCTGCGAACGATGAAGCACTTGTGGATGCGCGGATTGCGCTCGAAATCGTGCGGGATGGTTTGCGCCGTGATGTCCTCGATTTCCACGCCGTATTTCTCAAGCGATTCGAAGTCGGGCTTGAAGGTGCGCAGATTGCACGAGAACACAGCCCGCCCGCCCTCACGGAGAAGGCGGCTCACACCGATGAGAAGTTCCACGTGATCGCGCTGCACATCCCACGTGCGCCGTCCCATCGACTTCGAGTTCGAGAACGTCGGCGGGTCGACGAACACCAGGTCGAACAGGCGACGATCGCGCCGCGCCTCGGTGATCCACTGCATCACATCGGCGCGCTCAAAGCGGTGGGCCCGCCCCGAGAAGCCGTTGTTCGCCATGTTGCGGCGCGCCCAATCAAGATACGTCGCCGACATATCCACCGTGCACGTCGTGCGCGCACCGCACGCGGCGGCATGCACCGTCGCCGTGCCCGTATACGCGAACAGGTTCAGGAAATCCCCGCCGGCCGCCATCTCGCCGACCATGTGGCGCGTATCGCGATGGTCGAGGAAGATGCCGGTATCAACGTACCCGGCAAGGTCGACCTCGAACAGCGAGCCGTCCTCCTCAACGGTCGCCACAAACGAGCGTTCGCCGGCATCGCGATACTGGCTTCCCCCGCGATCGCGACGGCGCGTCTTGGAGAACACGCGCTCGGGAGGCACGCCGAGCACAACAGGGGTGATCGCCAGGATATCGCTCATGCGATGGCGGGCCTTCAGCTCGTCGATCGACGAAGGGGCTGCGTATTCGGCAACATGAACGAAGGTTTTTCCCTCATCCTCGCCCGCGCCTGCGTACAGATCGATCGCGGCCGCGTAGCCAGGCAAGTCAGCATCGTAGACGCGGTAGCAGCTGACCCCTTCGCGACGCGCCCACTTGCGACGTTCCTTATACACCTTGCGTAAACGGGAAGCGAACTGGGAGGACGTCTCGTCGTGCACGTCGACGACGTGCTCGGCCCCGCCGAACATGTCGGGAACGACGATCGTCACAGGCGCAGCCGGGGGCGTATCGAAGAAGCGGACCTTGATGCTCACGCGTCCCCGCCCAAGCTCCTCGCAAAGCGAAGGTTCGGCACCGAAGCGCTCTGCCGCGCCCTCGCCGCCGATGCAGGCGAAAACGGAGCGCGCGGGAGCATCGGCGGCTGCGCGCACAAAGGCTGCGTCCCCCGCCGCGGAGACCGCGTTGTCGTTCGCCGGGTCGATCAGTACCGCGGCAACGAGCTGCGGCGCGGAAGCGTCGAGGGGGCGCAGCGACTCCTGGGCGCGCTCGGCACGCTCGTCGGCATCATCGAGAAGCGCGTTCCACGTCTCCTCGTCAAAATGTCCCCACGAGGAGAAACCCCATCGGGAACGCGCCGCGCCGGGCGCCTCATCGAGAACGATCGCCCTCGCCTCGCGCTCGAGAACGCTCAAGCCCCGCGACTTCTCGTCTTCGCCGCGAGACTCCGCGAGCGCGTCGACGAAGCGGAAGCCCTCCCCCGCTCGCTCGCCCCATTTCGCATACGCGAGAAGCGCCGCCGCATACGAGCACAGAAGCGGCATCGTGTCCGGCGCGTTGCGGCCGAAGTAGGCGCGGTCGTTCAAGGGCGTACCGGAAAGATCGACCGACACCGTCGCCTTCCCCTCGTGGATGCGCACGTCGATGGCGATATCGGGGTGCGCGACGTTCACGTCGGGTCGCTCGCCGCGAACCTCGCGCAAACGATCGCAGATCGCATCCTTCACGCGCATGCCCGTGAACTTCGTGTTGCGAAGCCCCTCGTTCGTCCCGCGGGCGCGCACGGCGATGCTCTTGCCGGGAAGCAGGATATCCTCCCAAGGCAGCGCATAAACCCCCTGGTAGAGCGCATCCGAGTCCGCTGCACCAACGCGCCCCTCAACGCAGAGCACGCGCGACGCCAGCCGCGACCAAAGACATGCGCGCAAGGCGGCCTTCGGAGCGCCGAAAAACGCCACGCCGCCGCCAAGAGGGCGCGTGCGGCGGACTCCAAGCGCATGCAGCTCATCGGCGAGCAAGCCTTCCAACCCGGGAAGGCAGCTTGCGAAGAACTCGAGTTCTTCGGAGGTATGGTCGGACATATGAGTTCCTTTCCCGTGGGCTGGGTAAGCGATTCGGCAAGAAAGCCCCTCGTCGCGCCGGCATCGCACAAGGCTCCCGAAGCGCTCAGTGCGCAAGGGGCAGCCTCAAAGCGATCGGGTCGGTGACGAGGGGCTCTCGCAGCATCGCATCAATCGACGTTTGCCTAAGCGGCAAGGATTAATCTTCCAAGTAATCCTTCAACTTGCTCGAGCGGCTCGGGTGGCGCAGCTTCGCGAGCGTCTTGCTCTCGATCTGGCGGATGCGCTCGCGCGTGACGCCGAACTCGCGTCCGACCTCCTCAAGCGTGCGCGGATGGCCATCTTCCAAACCAAAGCGCAGGCTGATGACCTTGCGCTCGCGCTCCGCGAGGCCGTCGAGCACCTTGCCGAGCTGCTCTTGGAGCATGCTGAAGCTCGCGGCGTCGGGAGGCACCACGGCGGCGTCGTCCTCGATGAAGTCGCCGAGCTGGGAATCCTCTTCCTCGCCGATCGGCGTCTCGAGGCTTACCGGCTCCTGCGAGATCTTCTGAATCTCGCGGACGCGCTCCTCAGGCAACCCCATCACATCGCCGATTTCCTTCGGGGTAGGTTCGCGACCGAGCTCCTGGAGAAGCTGGCGCTGGATGCGCACGAGCTTGTTGATCGTCTCGACCATGTGCACGGGAATGCGGATGGTGCGAGCCTGGTCGGCGATGGCGCGCGTAATGGCCTGGCGAATCCACCAGGTGGCATATGTGGAGAACTTGAATCCCTTGCGATAGTCGAACTTCTCGACCGCGCGGATAAGACCCAGGTTGCCCTCCTGGATAAGGTCGAGGAAGAGCATGCCGCGGCCCACGTAGCGTTTCGCGATGGACACGACGAGGCGCAGGTTTGCCTCGATGAGCTGCTGCTTCGCGTCGAAACCGACTTCCTCGATGCGAGTCAGGCGGCGAAGGTCGCGCCTCTCGAGCTCGATTTCTCCGGCGTCGGCCTTCTCAAGCTGCTCGCCCGCAGCGACGCCCGCCTCGATCTTCATGGCGAGGTCGATTTCCTCGGCAGCGGTGAGCAGCGGCACCTTGCCGATTTCCTTCAGGTACATGCGAACCGGGTCGCCTGTGAGCATGGTCACGCCGCCGTCGTTTGCGCGTTTGCGGGTCGCACGGCGCTTGCTGCGGGCCGTCGTCACCTTCGGCAGCTGCACATCGGTGGTTGCTTTAAGTTCTTCTTCGGGAATGCCCTCGAGCAGGTCTTCCTCCTCGTCGATGCCAGCCTCAATTTTGTCTTCGTCGAGCGTGGTGTCGGAGGCTTCGGAAACCTCGCTTACAGGAGGCTCTCCCTCCTCGGGATCCTCATCGAGCTCGTCCTCCTCGAGAATCTCATCGGGATTGGAAAGGTCTTTCGGTTCTTCGGCAGTCTTCTTCGATAATTTCTGGGAATCCTTTGCCACGTGATAGTCCTTTCTGGATAAGAACGCCCGGGGCTAAACCGCAACCGGGCGCAAATACACAGCGATAAAATATACCATAAATCGAGCTGAATGTGTTTGAATGTCACAATAAATCGTTCGGATCGATGTCAACGGCAACGTTCACGTCCGCCTCGGGCACGCGAGCGCGGAACAGCGGGGCTATCACACGAGAAAGATCGTCCTCGGGCGGGCACTTCACCACGACATGCCAGCGGTACACTCCGCGCAGCTTCGCGAGAACGCACGGGCTCGCGGGAAGGACGGACCACCCGTCACCGCCGAAGTCGCGGATATGCGCCTCAAGCTCGGTGAACAGCCTTTCGGCGGTCGTGCGCACAGAGGGCTCGTCCCTTCCCCAGACAAGAACGTTGGCCATTCGGACGAACGGCGGGTAGAGAAGGATGCGCCGCTTCGGGAGCTCCGCGCGAAGGAACCGCTCGCGGTCGTAGGTGGCGGCGGCGCGGATGGCGACGTTGTCGGCCTCGTAGGTCTGAACGAGCACGCGCCCCGGCAAGTCGGCACGCCCGGCGCGACCTGCCACCTGCTCAATCAGGGAAAACGTGCGCTCAGCAGCTCGATAATCGGGAAGGTGGAGCTGGGTGTCGGCGTTGATCACGCCCACAAGCGTCACGTCCTCGAAGTCGAGCCCTTTCGCGATCATCTGCGTTCCCAAAAGCACGGCGGCATCCGATCCGGCAAACTGCCCGAGGAGGCGCTCGTGGGCCCCTTTGCCACTCGTGGTGTCGGCGTCCATGCGAATGATGGGCACGTCAGGACCGACGCCCGGCATCCCGTCGAGCAGTGCGCGCAGCTCGGCCTCGACGCGCTGGGTTCCCGCGCCGAACTTCTTCAGGTACGGGCTTCCACACTCGGGGCAAACGGCAGGCGCAATCTCGGTGTGCCCGCAATGGTGGCATACGAGCATGCGGCCGCGCTCGTGATAGGTGAGCGAGGTGTCGCACGAGGGGCAGGTGGGCACGAACCCGCAGTCACGGCACAGAAGGAACTTCGCGAAGCCGCGCTGGTTCAAAAGCAGCACCGCCTTGCGCCCGAGGGAAAGCTCGCTGCGAAGCCCCTCGACGAGCTTGCGCGAGAACATCGCCCGCGAGCCACCGCGAAATTCCGCCGCCATGTCCACGACCTCAACCGCCGGCAGAGGCTTGCCGTTCGCGCGATCGGGCAGATCGACCTTCGTCCAGCTTCCGCCCTGCTCACAGGCATAGAGCGCCTCAATGGAAGGCGTGGCCGAGCCCATGACGAGCACGCCGCCCGAGCGCTCCACCATCCAGCGCGCCACCTCGCGTGCATCGTAGCGCGGGGCGGAATCCTGCTTGTAGGAGCCTTCGTGTTCCTCGTCGATCACGATGAGCCCGATGTTCGAAAGTGGCGTGAACAGGGCGCTTCTCGCCCCCACCACGACGCGCGCCGCGCCGCTTTTGATGAAGTCCCACTGGTCGTAGCGCTCCCCCTGGCTCATGCGTGAGTGCATGACCGCGACCAGATCGCCGAAGCGACCGCGGAAGCGACCCACCGTCTGCGGCGTGAGCGAGATCTCGGGCACGAGCACGCAGGCCGTGCGCCCCTCGGCAAGCGTCTTCTCGATGGCGCGCAGGTAGAGCTCGGTTTTACCCGAACCTGTGACGCCGTCGACAACGACCACCTCGCCGCAGGCATGCTCGCGCGCGCGGTCGATGGCCGCAAGGGCACTCTCCTGCCCCGGCGTGAGCGCAGGCTTCGGCGAGGGGGTGAAGCCATCGGACGCGATGGTGGACGCGATAGAGGCTGAAGCAGAAGGCGCGCCGTCGGAGGTTTCAGCGAGCGTGCCGCTCACCGCAATACCCGGCAAACTGCCGAGCGCACCGTCAGGCCCTCCCCGCATGCGGCGGCGGCGAACGATGCGAACGACGCCTTTCGACTCGAGGGCGCGCAGGGTGGACGAGATTGCTCCCATCTGGGCCGATAGCTCGGACACGCGCAGCTCGCCCGTCCGCACGGCCGCCACGATCGCCTCCTGGCGAACGGCGTTCTTGCGCGGCTCGAACGTGGAAAGCTTAGGACCGGCGACAACCCAGCGATCGTCCACTTCCCCAACCTTTTGTTCCTCCAAGCGCCATCGGCCATCGCGGCCATGCACCATCCGCGGGATGCCCCCCGGAGGCGTGAACAGGCGAACGCAAGAGGAAAGCGGCGCGATGTAGCGATTCGCGAGCCATTGGGCACACGCTGCTCCCTCCTCGTCGAAGTAAGGCTTCGATAGGCCTCGAACGATTGATTTCAGCTTGCGCGCATCGAGGCTGGAAGGCCACGTTTCATCTCCTGGGAGCCCCGCCTCGAAGACATCGATGACGAACCCCACCGCCTGGCGCCTGCCGAGGGGCACGAGCACCGCACACCCCACTTCAACGGGGTAGTCGCGAGAGCGGGGAGAAGCATCGTCGACGCCTGCTCCCAACCCACAGGTGCCCTCCGCCCCGCCACTCGCTAAACCGGAGCGCTCGGCCGCACGGAAATCGACCTCAGAAGCGGCATCAACCGCACCCGCGTCCACAACGCCGCCAGTGAGGGCATCATCCTCAAACAAGCTCTCCATCTGGGCAGATGCAGAAGAATAAGCGCATACCGAATCCTCCCCGTCCGTGGCGGGCAGAGCATAGGTATAAGGCGCGTCAAGCGCTTGCGTTGGGATATTGAGAATAACGGAGGCAAGTTTCATGCCGTCAAGTATAGCGAAAGCACCGCGGGCGCACGACCCGAATCGCCGCCTTCAGCAAAACGCCGCCTTCCCGATCCTGCGAAGGCGGGAAGGCGGCGCGAGGAATTGAAAGGCTGTCGCGGAAAAGCGCAGCTAGGCGAGGCCGCACGCGGCGCGAAGCGCATCCGCACGATCGGTCTTCTCCCAGGTGAACTCGGGAAGCTCGCGGCCGAAGTGACCATAGGCGGCCGTCTTGCGATAGATGGGGCGACGCAGGTCGAGGTCGTCGATGATGGCGCCCGGACGCAGGTCGAAGACCTCGTTCACCGCACGCTCGATGTCGGCCTCGGGAACGTGCGCCGTGCCGAACGTCTCGACCATGATGGAGACCGGCTTCGCGACGCCGATAGCGTAAGCAACCTGGATCTCGCAACGGTCGGCCAGGTCAGCGGCCACCACATTCTTCGCAACCCAACGAGCGGCGTAAGCAGCGGAGCGGTCAACCTTCGTGCAGTCCTTGCCGGAGAACGCACCGCCGCCGTGACGGCCCATGCCGCCGTAGGTGTCGACGATGATCTTGCGGCCGGTAAGACCGCAGTCTCCCATAGGTCCGCCGATGACGAAGCGGCCGGTCGGGTTGATGTGGATCTCGGCGCCCTCGGCGAGCTCGACCCCCTCGTCAGCGAGCACGGGCTTGATGACTTGCTCGGTCACGTCGCGGCGCAGCGTGGCGTTGTCGATGTCCTCGGCATGCTGCGTGGACACGACGACCTTCTCCACATTCACGGGGGCGCCGTCGACGTAGCGCACCGAGACCTGCGTCTTGCCATCGGGACGCAGGTAGGGCAGCGTACCGTCCTTGCGCACCTTCGCCAAACGCTCGCTCATGCGCTGCGCCAGGTAAATCGGCATCGGCATGAGGGTCTTCGTCTCCTTGCAGGCATAGCCGAACATCATGCCCTGGTCACCTGCGCCCACCGTCTCGTAGACGTCTTCCGCCTCGCCGTGCTGCGCCTCGAACGACTCGTCGACGCCCTGCGCGATGTCAGGCGACTGCTCGTGGATGGCGTTCAGAACGCCGCAGGTCGTGCCATCGAAGCCGTACTTCGCGCGATCGTAGCCAATCTCGCAGATGACGTTGCGCACGATGGTCGGCACGTCGACATAGGCCTGCGTGCGAATCTCGCCCGCGACGACGACCATGCCCGTCGTGGTCATGGTCTCGCAGGCGCAACGCACCTTCGACACATCGGCGGGCTGGCCCGACGGCGAGATGTAGCCTTGCTTTTGAAGCTCGGTTTCCTTCTCGAGGATCGCGTCGAGAATCGCGTCGGAAATCTGATCGCAGATCTTGTCCGGGTGACCCTCCGTCACCGATTCGGACGTGAATAGATACGTAGAATGCTGTTCTTCGGCCATGAAGCTCCTCCTTCATCGTTGTCGGCCGGACCACCTTGGCACAACGCCAGGTTGGTGTCGGGATCGCAGAGCCAACTCTCTCCCCCGACTCTTGATAAACGGATGTTCGCGGACGCAATTCGTGCGCCCTCGTTTATGCACGCGGTACTTTACCACATCGTTGTCTATTCTAATTGAGAACAAAAAAGAAACAATTCTCAACCGCGCCGTTTCGCGGAGCTTCTCCCCGCCACCCTTCCCAATACGTCGGGCTCATGACGCCCGCAGCCCCATCAGCATTCCATCAGCATCCCACCGCCTCGGCGGGGCCTTGCAATGCTACACTCATCACGACAGACCGACACCCCCTCGGAAGGAGCGGGCATGCTGAGCAACAACGCCTATACGCAAGAGTATTTCGACATCATGGAGAGCTTGGGCGGCGACATCGAGAGCCGCCGCGCCGCCTACGATTACATGAAGAATTCCACCGCTATCGTGCACCATCAGGTGATTTCCACCTCCTTCGTGCCGCGCCTCTACGATCGACGCACGCGCGAGATCATGCGCACCACGGTCGAGACGACGCACCGCATTCTTTGCAAGGTAATCGAGCACTACCTCGAAGACCCCGACTACCGCACCATCTTCGACTACGACCCGCGCTTAGCCGAGCTCATCTTGGTGCCGCGCGGCTACGACGCCGTGCTCCCCTTCGCGCGCTTCGACATCTTCCTCGACGAAGAGACCGGGGAAGTCGCCTTCTGCGAGTTCAACGGCGACGGATCCTCGGGCATGAACGAGAACCGCGAGATCACCAACTCGCTCGCGAACGCGAAGACCTTCCAGGAGTTCGCGCGCCGCCACAAAGTCGAGCCTTGCAAGCTCTTCGATGCCTGGGTGGAGGACTTCATCAGCATCTACCATACCTACAAGGGACGCGTCGAGCATCCCCGCTTCGCCATTTGCGACTACCTGCAAAATGGCGTCGTAGACGAGTTCCACCTGTTCGCAAAGAAGTTCGAGGAACACGGCTACCCGTGCTGCGTATGCGACGTGCGCGACCTCACCTTCGACGGCGAGGTGCTCCACGACGCGCAGGGCCAACCTGTGCATGCCATCTGGCGCCGCTGCGTCACCAACGACGTGCTCGAGTTCTGGGACGACTCGCAGGCGCTCATCAATGCAGTGCGCGCGCAGAAGGTGGCGCTCATCGGCAGCTTCGCCGGGCACATCGTGCACGACAAACAGATTTGCGAGGCACTTTTCCATCCGAAGACGCAGGCATTCCTCACCGACGAGGAAAACGCGTTCGTCGCGCGTACCGTCCCCAAGACGCGCTTCCTCGACGCGAGCGAGATCGACCTTGACGAGGTGCGCGCGAACAAGGATGCCTGGATCGTGAAGCCGACCGACGCCTACGGGGCCGCCGACGTGTACGCCGGGTGCTTCCAAACGCAGGAGAAGTGGAACGAGATCATCGACCGGTTCGCCAACGGTGCCGCAGGCGCGCCGTTCCTCGTGCAGCGCTACATCACGCCGTACAAGACGCACATCTTAGAGCCCGACCACGACATCGAGAGCCTCTCCGACGAGGAAGTCGACCGCACGGGCGCCATGTACAACAACCTGGAGGGACTCTACTGCTACAACGGGCGCTTCCAGGGCGTGTTCAGCCGCCTGGGGCCCCTGCCTACCATCTCGAAGCCCATGCGCGGCATCACCGCGGCAACCATCTGGGTCGACGAGTAGGAAGGCGCTCGCATGGGCTTGGGAAACCGCATCGTGTCGGTAGTGTGCGCGATCTGCCTTGCGGTAAGCTTCGTTGCCGCCGGGTTTGTCGCTGTCGCCGTTCCCGACAACGCGACGACTTCGCTTGCCGATACCTATGCCGGGACCACCAACCCGACGACGCCGTTTTCGCACGAGGAGCTTTGCGACATGGCGCTCGCGGGAAAGCGCTATACCTTTGATAAAAACGACAGATTCGCCCTCAACCAGGCCATTTACGATATCAACGCGCAAGCGGAAGCCGACGGGCGCGCACACCGCGGCTCGCTTGACACCGCCCTGTGGGACGAGATGGCCGCGCGAGACAAGGTGAGCGGAGCCGACGCGGCAAACGCCGCTTCGACCTCGCTGTTCTTCGGCCTCGCGAACACGTTCGGGGGATCCTACGACGAGGCCGACGACCTGGCGCGCATGCGCACGCTGCAGCCGAGTAGCGAGAACGTGGACATGCTGCTCGCGCAGGCGTCCGACACCTACGTGCTCGACCCCGAGGCGATCGAACACCTTGACGACGTATTCGGCGTTCTTGCGACAGCCGAACCCGTCGTGCTGGGCGTGTTAATCGCGGCCGTACTCACCGCCGTGGGCGTCGGGTGCGCGAGCGGAAGAAGAACGTTCGGGACGGTTTTGCTCTGCGCGGGTTTGGGAACGATTGCGATTTTCGCCATCTTGGGAATATGGGCCGCTATCGACTTCGAAGGGCTGTTCGCCGTGTTCCACAGCTTGTTCTTTGCGCAGGGCAGCTGGGTGTTCAGCGCCGACTCGCTGCTCATCACCATGTACCCCGAGCCCTTCTGGATCGGCATGGGAGCAATCTGGCTTGCCACGACGATCGCCGTGAGCGCCGTTTCAGCAATCGCGGGCTTCGCGCTGCGCCACGCCTAGCTTCTCGCCACCTTCGCCGAGATCCCGACGTAGATTGTCGCAATACGGTGCAATCCCTGCCATCAGGCGCGAAAGCGAGTATCATATGCAGGTTGAAACGACTTCCAAAAGACGAAAGAGGAATCCGTGACTGACAAACCCGTACGCGTACGCTTCGCACCCTCGCCCACGGGGCGCCTGCACGTCGGCGGCGCGCGCACCGCAATCTATAACTGGGCATTCGCCCGCGCGATGGGCGGCACCTTCATCCTGCGCATCGAGGACACCGACCCCGAACGCTCGACCGAAGAGAACGTCCAAGTCATCTTGAACGCCATGAAGTGGCTCAACCTCGACTGGGACGAAGGTCCTGAAGTCGGCGGCGACGCGGGCCCCTACTTCCAGACCCAGCGCTTCGACACCTACAAGACCGCGCTCGAGCGCCTGAAGGACCGCGGAGCGGTCTATCCTTGCTTCTGCTCGAAGGAACTGCTCGACCAGAAGCGCGCGAAGGCGGAAGCGGAGGAAGGCGGCTACGCGGGATACGATCGCACGTGCCGCGACATCGACCCCGCCGAGGCGCAACGCCGCATCGACGCAGGCGAACCGCATGTTTGGCGCCTGAAGGTGCCACTTGACCACGGCCCCATCGAGTTTGACGACGCCGTGTACGGACACGTCTCCTTCCCCGCCGACGTTATGGACGACATGATCGTCGTGCGAACCGACGGAACACCCACCTACAACTTCGCAGTCGTATGCGACGACGCGAACATGGGAATCACGCACGTCATCCGCGGCGACGACCACCTCTCGAACACCCCGCGCCAGATTCTCATCTACGAGGCGCTCGGCTACGACGTGCCCACCTTCGCGCACCTGTCGATGATCTTAGGCCCCGACGGGAAGAAGCTCTCCAAGCGCCACGGCGCAGCGAGCGTCGAGGAGTTCCGCGACCGCGGCTTCCTGCCCGACGCGATGGTGAACTTCCTGGCCCTTCTGGGTTGGTCCCTCGACGGCGAGACGACGCTCATCAGCCGCGACGTGCTGTGCAGCGAGTTCTCGCTCGACCGCATCACGAAAAAGGACGCCGTGTTCGACGAAACGAAGCTCGAGTGGATGAACGGCCAGTACATCAAGGAGATGAGCGCCGGGGACTGGATCGACGCGAGTGTTCCTTGGCTTGCGCGCGCCCGCGCGGGCGTTGCCGCCGATGCCGAGATCTCCGAGGAGGAAATCCGCGAGACTGCGGCGGACATCGCGAACCGCCCCGAGTTTTACGAGAAGCTCTACCCGCTCGTTGCCGAGCGTGAGACGCGCCTTGTCGACGCTGCCGACAAGCTGGCCTACATGTTCTGGGGGCCGCGCGTCGAGGTGCTCGACGAAAAGAGCGTGAAGAAGGTGCTTCTGAAGGAAGGCGCGCGCGCCGACGAGGCGCTTGCAGCCTGTCGCGCCATCCTGGCCGACGAGAGCCGCGCATGGGAAGCGGGAACTCTCGAGGCCGCATGCCGCGAGCTCGGCGAGGAAGACGCGCTCAACATGAAGCTCAAGCTCGTACTGCAGCCGCTGCGCGTGGCCGTCTGCGGCAACATGGTCTCTCCGCCGCTGTTCGAGTCGATCGAGCTTTTGCCTCGCGAGGACGTGATCGCGCGCATCGACCAGGTCACCGCCGAGGTTTTCGGTGGGAACGAATAGCGACATCGAACAGGGCGCTCGCGATGCACAATCCGCCGCGAGCGCCCCTTCTACCTTGCGCGTCGCCTTGGGCGCTCCGCGCAAGGTGCTCTTCCTGCGCGATTTCTGCACGCGCCCCCAGGGCTCCAGCTGCATGAAGTGCATCGAGGCATGCCCGAAGGAGGCTATCGCCATCGCGAACGCCTCCGCCGCCGTCGATGCGCACGCCTGCACCAAATGCGGGATATGCGTTGGCGTGTGCGACGGGTTCGCGATTCCCGGTGCCTCAATCGAAGCGGTGTTCTCGCAGATGCGCAAAATCGCGCTCACGAGCGAGAAGGTCATTCTGACGTGCTCGTATCTGCTCCCTTCCAGCTTTACCCCAGCGGACAATGTGATCGCACTGCCGTGCCTTGCGATGCTGCCGCCCGAGCTTTGGACCTGCGCGCTCGCGCTTGGCATCGACCTTGCCGTCGCCGTCATCTTCGAGGAATGCGAGGCATGCAAGCGCACTAAATCTCAGGGACTTGAGCGCTTTTCCTGCGCAATCGAGCAGGCGGAAGACGCCACCGAGTGCACCGTGGCGTTCACCGGCGACGTTCCCGAAGCACAGGTCGCCCCAACGCTCATGCAGACGCTCGGCGACGCATCGGGCAAGGACCGCCGCGAAGCACTTCTCAACTTGAAAGACCAAGCGGAAGACATCGCCTCGGGCGCATATCGCATGAAGCGCAACGAATCGCTGCGCGCCTTCCACGAGCAGCGCGACCACATGCTCGCCGACGAACGCATCGGGGGCGCGGTCGGGACCCCCGAGCAAAACGCATACGCCGAGGGGGGCATGACGCGATGCACGCTCTCGCCTCGCCAGCGGATGCTGCTCGAAGCGGCGGATGTCTCCGACGCCGTCGCCGTGCGCAAGCGCGTAATGCTCTCCGCTACCGACCTATCGCTTTGCGACAACAGCCTCGCCTGCGCGAAGTCGTGCCCCACAGGCGCCCGCAGACCAAGCCCTAAGGATGGGCAACTCGTCTTCGAAGCGCGCCTGTGTATCGGCTGCGGGCTGTGCGTAAGCGCCTGTCCCCAAGGCGCCGCAAGCCTTCGTGAGGCATATGCCGGCGAGCTGCTCCCCCAACCTGACGACGAATAACAAAGAGAAGAAGGTGAAAAATGCTCTCGGACAATCCAACACTTGAAGAGGTGGCGAGCTATTTCGCGAACGACCAGTTCGCCACGCGCGCGGCCGGCTGCACCGTCGTCGAAGCGAGGCGCGGACATGCGGTCTGCGAGATGGAGCTCACTGAAATCCACCGCAACGCAACGGGGAACGTAATGGGCGGCGCCATCTTCACGCTCGCCGACTTCGCGCTCGCCATCGCCTGCAACATCGGTGAGCCCCCGAGCGTATCGGTGAGCAACACCATCGAGTACTTCTCGGCAACAAAGGGCGAAAAGCTCATCGCTACCTGCGATGTCGATAAATCGGGCCGTCGTCTGGGGTTCTACACCGTAGAAATCACCGACGACACGGGGCGGCGTATCGCGAAGATGTGCGCTACCTGCGCGCGATAGACTTTTCCTTCCCGCCCGCTACGGAGACGAGCAGGATCATCGACACCATGAGCAAAAAGCCGGCCCAATCGTAGCCGGTGAACGAAGTCCCGAGCCACAGCGCGGCGAACACCGTCGCGCTCACCGGCTCCATGGCGCCGAGCAGGCTGCCCGTCACGGGACCCACGAGCGCGACGCCGTGCAGATACAGCGTGAAGGCCGCGAACGTTCCCAAAACGGCGATGGCGGCAAGGACGAACCAGCCCGTCGCATCGAGTGCAGGCATGACGACGGCACCGCCCCACACGGCAGGTGCCGCCCACGCGATTCCCGCGGCAACGCCCCCGATTGCCATGCCAGCGCCCGTCGTCAAGAGGGTTCCCCACACGAACATGAGACGTTTTGGGTACATGATGTAAATCGCAACGGTAAGGCTGTTGACAAGGCCCCATGCAAGCCCCGCAGCAGGAAGCGCCAGGCTCGACGGGTCGCCTTGCGTCGCGATAAGGAAGGTTGCAGCCAGGGCAAGTACAAGCCCCAGCGCCTCTCTGAACTGCCTCCCATTTCTTGGATACGAGAAATGGGAGGCCCTTTTATGGCTGGA
>OLRJ01000439.1_pt1 | contig 42853 bp, 32 predicted proteins | sample 1672741 | NCBI WGS metagenome assembly OLRJ01 (sample SAMEA3136719, study PRJEB25190) | human gut metagenome | biome: human gut; feature: human-associated habitat; material: faeces | place: Austria | collected 2013 | reverse complement strand
AGGGCGGAGAAGCAACAGTAAATGGCTGGCTTCAGGCTGCCGTTACAGGACTTCCGGTTGTTGATGCCCCTTGTAACGGACGAGCTCATCCAACAGGTGTAATGGGAAGCATGAATCTTCACAGACTTGCAGATTATACAACAGTACAGGCCTGTGTCGGCGGTAATCCAGATACTGGAAACCATATCGAATGCTTCTTTGAAGGAACGATCGATCATACGTCCAAGATGGTGCGGCTTGCCTCTATTGAAGCAGGTGGACTGGTCGCAGTAGCACGAAATCCGGTAAAAGTGTCTTATGCACGTGAAAACTGTGCCCTTGGTGGTGTAAGTTATGCAATCGATACAGGAAAAGCGTTCTTAAAAGGACTGGAATCTTCCGTTGAGGATGCAGTCAACGGTGTATGTACTTTCCTGAATGGCCGTGTCCTTGCAAGGGGACCGGTACAGAATTTTTCTATCGAGACAACTGGTGGCTTTGATGTAGGTTACGCTACTGTTGACGGCTGTGAAATGACATTCTGGAATGAATATGCTACTGCCGAAAAAGATGGCGAGCGTCTTGCAACTTTCCCGGATTTAATTATGACGATCAATGCCAAAACAGGAGAGCCTGTTACAACTGCCATGATGGAAGAGGGGCTTGATGTTTATGTAATTGCCACAGACAAAAAGAATCTGAAGCTTTCGCCGACCATGTATGCGCCGGAATTGCTGAAAGCAACCGAAGATGTAATAAAAAAAGACTTAATCAGTCATCTGGATAAATAGTCGGGAGGAATAATAACATGTTAATGAAAGAAATTATTGCTGCTTATGATGTACTTGACAGTTCATTTGTAACAGGAGAAGAAGTTAAAAAATATCTTCTTGGAATCAAAGCTGATGCCAACGTAGAAGTCTATGAATTAGTAGGTCCTAAGGGAAGCACAGACATGCTTAAAGTTCGTATTCCTGGTAAAAATGGCAAGACAAACGGTGGAGATGCTCCTACAATCGGACTTCTTGGCAGACTTGGCGGAATTGGTGCACGTCCGGAACGTATTGGCTTTGTATCCGACGGTGATGGCGCACTCTGCGCTGTTGCTCTCGCTGCAAAACTGCTTGATATGCAAAACAAAGGAGACTATCTTGATGGTGATGTATTTATTTCCACACATATCTGTCCACACGCTCCGACAGCTCCGCATGATCCGGTTCCTTTCATGGGTTCACCAGTAGAAATGGCACAGGTAAATAAAGAAGAAGTATCTCCTGACCTTGATGCTCTGCTTGTTGTTGATACAACAAAAGGAAACCGCGTTATCAATACAAGAGGTTTTGCAATTTCTCCAACAGTAAAAGAGGGATATGTATTAAGAACTTCTGAAGATCTTCTTGATCTGATGCAGATCACTACAGGACGTCTTCCATATGTATTCCCACTGGCTACCCAGGATATCACACCTTACGGAAATGATGTGCACCACTTAAATAGTATTCTTCAGCCATGTACAGCTACAGATGCACCTGTTGTTGGTGTAGCTATCACAGCAGAGACAATGGTACCTGGATGCGCTACAGGCGCTACTCATGCTACAGACGTAGAGGAAGCTGCAAGATTTATGTTAGAAGTTGCCAAAGCATATGGAAGAAAACAGTGTAGTTTCTATGATGCTGATGAATATGCACGTCTCCAGAAATTATATGGAAGCATGAAACATCTTCAGACTCTCGGAAACGAATAAGGAGGTTTTGGTATGAAAATAGGAGCAATTACCATCGGTCAGGCTCCGCGAACTGATGTAACGGCGGACATTCTAAGAATCTTTGATGATTCACTGGAACTTGTCCAGGCAGGCGGTCTGGATGGACTTACAAAAGAAGAGATTGCTGAGTTTGCTCCCGGCAAGGATGATTATGTTCTTGTCTCCAGATTAACAGATGGAAGTTCTGTGACATTTGCCGAGCGTCATATCCTGCCAAGACTTCAGGATGCTATTAACCACATGGAAGATGAGGGATGCAGTCTTATCATGATGTTCTGTACAGGAAGTTTTCCGGAGACACTTTCAGCCAAGAATATTCCTATGATCTATCCATGTGAGCTGCTCAATCGCCTTGTTCCGCTGATGACTAAGAAATCAAGCATAATCTGCATGACTCCATCACCACTTCAGACAGAACAATGTGAAGAAAAATGGAAAAACTATGTTGATCATGTAACAGCAATTGCGGCTTCACCATATGGCGACTGGGATGCACTCGAAAAGGCAGCTGAAGAGATTAAAGATCTTGATGCGGATCTGATTGTTCTTGACTGTATAGGTTATACACAGGAAATGAAAAAAATGTTTGCAGAAAAAACCGGTAAGAAAGTTGTTCTTCCAAGAACACTTCTGGCCAGAGTTGTCTCTGAATTAACTGACATCTGAATAGACATATAAATTATATATATTCAGTATTTTCCGGACATTTCGCAGGTCCATCAAAGTCCGGCGGAATGTCCGTTTTTTACTTTATAACAAAAATTAAAAAGATAACGAAAAGGGGAAATGATAATGGAAAATTTAGTTAAGATAGCAGAGGGAGTTCTTACTTCATGTCTGGCTGTAAAACCGGGCGAAGAAATTCTGGTTATTACAGATGACAGTCGTAAAGAAATTGGCGAAGCAATCTATGAGGCAGCTGGAAATCTTGGATGCGAAAAAATCCTTATGGTTATGAAAGAAAGGGAAGTTAGTGGACAGGAACCGCCTAAAGCAATTGCCGAAGCTATGAAAGCTGCTGATGTTGTAATTGCTCCGACTGCCCAGTCACTCACTCATACGAACGCCAGAATTGAAGCAGCGAAAGCAGGTACAAGAGTAGCAACAATGCCTGGTATTACCAAAGAGATGTTTTCACAGGGTGCTATGACTGCCGACTACAGCAAAGTAGAAGAATTAACTGCAAAAGTAACAGAAATGCTCACCAACGCTTCCAAGGCACGCATCGAAAAAGATGGAAAGGTTCTTACGATCAATCTCGATGGCAGGGATGGTGTTCCAAGTCCCGGAGTATATAAAGAATCCGGAAAATGTGGAAATCTTCCTTCCGGAGAAGCCTATATTGCTCCACTGGAAGATGGATCCGATGGTGAAATGACGATTGACGGATCTATGGTTGGCATCGGTAAACTTGAAAGTCCTTTACATATGACAATTTCAGGAGGAAAGCTTCGTTCTGTAACAGGAGATAAGAGCGAAAATCTTGATATTCTTCTTAAAAACGAAATCAATGGAACACTCTGTGAACTTGGAATCGGAACAAACGAAGCAGCTATACTGAACGGAATTATCCTTGAAGATGAAAAGGTATATGGAACTGTTCACATTGCTTTCGGAACCAATACTTCATTTGGTGGTGTAAATAAAGCTGAATGTCATATGGACGGAATTATTCTTCGTCCGACTTTATATCTGGATAATAATAAAGTTATCGAAGATGGCGTTTTTCTTATCTGATCTTTAATGAAATAAAAGCAGGAGGAACTAAAAATGGATAAAAAGTTTAAAGTAGGTTTGATACGAGTTCTTACAACAGAAGATGAAGAAGTGCTTTCCGCACACGGCAAACAGATCATGGAATATTTTCCTGAACTCCAGGTTGAAACTAAATGCATTCCGGATCAGTATGAAGGAATACACAGTCCGGAACTGGGTGAACTGGCTATTCCCAAAATTGTCAAAACAGCTCAATCATTCACAGATGTTGATATGATCATCGTAAGCTGCGCGGACGACCCGGGTGTTGCTGAGATCCGCAAAGTTCTCCCTGACATTCCTGTTACAGGTGGCGGTGAGACAACTGTGGCACTGGCCCTTAAATATGGCAGTAAGATTGGTGTACTTGGAATCACAGATTATGCACCTCAGGCATATAGGAGAATGATTCCTGATCAGATGATACTTGGCAGACCTGAAGGTGTACATAGCACACTGGATCTGATGACACCAGAAGGAAAAGAAAGTGTGCTGAAACTTGGCTTGAAGTTAAAAGAACAGGGAGCAGAAGTAATTGCTCTTGCCTGCACCGGCCTTGCAACCATCGGTATAGCCAAAGATCTGGAAAAAGAAACAGGACTTCCTGTTATTGATCCGGTCATGGCAGAAGGATTGTTTGCTTATTTCGAATATCTCAGAAAAAAATAAAAAACACAAGTTCATAATGACCAGCTATAAGCTGACAGAAAGGTAACAAAGATATGTTATTAAATGAAGCTATTCTGAGCCGTCACAGCACCCGGTCTTTTCGTCCAGATCCTGTAGACAGATCATTACTGCTTACTCTGGCAGACGCGGCTCAACAGGCGCCTTCAGCCAGCAATCTGCAGGCTTGGAGATTTCTGTTTATCATAGATCCACAGCTTAAAGAAAAAGTAGATCTATTTAGTCCCGGACTTTCTGGCAAACCTCCGGTCATCCTTGTGGTCTGCTCAGATATGGAAAGAGCAGCAAAAAAAGGCGGTAAGAATTCCGAAGTGTACGGATGCCTTATGGATGCGTCAATGGCTGCCGAGAACCTTATGCTAAAAGCTACTGAATTAGGACTCGGAACATGTGCGATCAAATCATATAATGATACAGCGGTACGTAAAATATTGGAGCTTCCAGAAAGATATCGTATTGAAATGCTTATCTCTATAGGCTATCCGGATGGCACACCTCGTTGTCCGAAGCGTCCACCGGTAGAACAGATATGCTATTTTGATCATATTACGGAAGAGGAGAGAATTAATGAATAATCCTGAATTTGAATTACTGGTCTATCTGATCACCAGTGCCAGGGCACTGCCTGAAGAACCGGCAAGCTACGGTTGGATCAGACTTACTGAAGCAGCTTCCAGACTGTGTCAGATCATTTGCAATAATGAGCCTGATAATGAAGCATTTCGTGAACTTCTTAACTGTATTGAAGCTGACAAGGGAAAAGCTCTGACAGAACCGGAACGTTTTTCAGCTATGCTCGAAAAAGCATCTGGAATATTGGTTGACTGTTTGTAAAATATTTGAATTTGAATGCACGTGAGACTTCTCGACTGAGACAAAAAACTCCGGCAGCTCCTGATTATTTCAGGAACTTCCGGAGCTTTTTTTCGTTGGATTTCTTATAAGGCTGATAGCGGATGGAAGGATCCAGCCAGGTTTTTCTGTGAACAATACTCTTATAATGCGAGAATGTCCTAAAGCCGGCCTCTCCGTGATAAGAGCCCATGCCACTTTCACCAAATCCTCCAAATCCCATTTCAGAAGTGGCTAAATGTACAAGTGTATCATTGATACATCCGCCCCCAAAATCACAGTATTCCAGAACTTTGCTGGCAGTTTTTCTTTTGGAAGTAAAAATATAAATCGCCAGAGGATGAGGCATGGAATTGATCTTTTCAATAGCTTCATCCATAGTTTCATAAGTAAGGACAGGAAGAACAGGTCCGAAAATTTCTTCCTTCATAACAGCGTCTTCCCAGGTAACAGAACCCATCACTGTAGGTTCAATCTGTAATTTCTTTTCGTTTGTTCTGCCACCATGAACAATTTTAGAAGAATCCATAAGTGCACAAATACGGTCAAAATGTTTCTGGTTGATAATTTTGCCATAATCCGGATTACTTAAGGGATCTTCTGAATACTGACGCCGGATCTGTTTGATAATCTGTTTTATAAGGCGGTCTTTGATCTTTTTGTCACAAAGAATATAATCAGGAGCTACACAGGTCTGACCACAGTTCAGAAATTTTCCAAATACAATACGTCTGGCTGCCAGCTTCAGGTTGCATTTGCGGTCCACGATACAGGGACTTTTGCCGCCCAGTTCCAGTGTAACAGGAGTAAGAAAAGCAGCTGCTTTTGTCATAACTTCCCTGCCAGTGGCCGGACTTCCTGTAAAGAAAATATAATCAAATTTTTGGCTTAAAAGGGCTGTGTTTTCTTCTCTGCCACCAGTTACTACAGCTACATAAGAAGAATCAAAACATTCTTTTATGATCCGGACTATTACTTCAGAAGAAGCAGGTGCATAGGCACTTGTTTTGATTATAGCAGTATTACCGGCTGCAAGTGCATCTACCAGTGGTTCCAGAGAAAGCAGAACCGGATAATTCCAGGGGCTCATGATCAGTACTACGCCATAAGGCACTGGTTTGGTATAGCTGCGTCCCGGAAAATTGGAAAGGTGAGTGGCAGCTTCAATTTCTTCAGCGTAATCTGGAAGATTTCGGATCATATGCGAAATCTCATCCAGCAAAAGTCCGGTTTCACACATATAGCTTTCAAAACTGCTTTTGCCAAGATCTGATTGCAGTGCTTTATTTATTTCATCTTCATGAGCCAGAACAGCTGCTTTCAGTTTCTTTAAATTTTCGATACGTGTTTTTACAGGGAAAGTAACTCCTGTATGAAAATATTTCCGTTGCGTTTCTATCAGAGATCTGATTTCGGATTCTGTCATAATTTTATCTGCCTCTTTCTTCGTATACAATGACAATAGACAGTAGAATTATAACAATAACAATATGAAAAGTCAATGAAAGCTCATCCCACAATAATTACAGAATTGTTGATTATTCGACAAAAATATGTTAGAATATTCTGGTAAATTATTTCTTAAATGGAAGGAGGATTCTATCTATGAATCGAACCAGAAAATTACTGAAAAAAGTAATAGCAGTAGCAGCAGCTTCTTCGCTTATTGCAGCCGGGGGAAGTACCGTGATGGCAGCAGGATCTTATCAGGAAGCTGAGACAGCAGCTTACGATAAATTTGTATCCGGTGTAGCTTCCTCATGGGAGGAATACCTGGCCAGTTATCAAACAGCTCAGAAAGGCTCCAACGCAAAGATCACCCTGAATGTAGAAGATACGGGAAGAGCTTTACTTGGTGCAATGGCAGGCGGAATGGATTTTTCCTGGCTGCAAAGCATCAGTCTGGATACCAACACATCCCTTCAGCAAGGTCTGGAGGCATTAACAGCGGCAGTACTTCTGAATGACTCCAAGCTCTGTGATCTGAATATTTATATGGATTTCGCCAAGATGGCTGAATACATCCAAATTCCAGATATTTCTGAAGGTTATCTTGTTGCGCCTATGGAATCCTCAGATGTCAGTATCTCCGACGATTCTATGAAACTCTATTTTAACCTTCTTTCTGATCTGAGTTCTGTTCTTCCGGATAAAGACACTCTGAGTACTTTACTGGAGCGTTATGGACAGTTGGTAATCTCCAATATGGAAGATGGAGCTTCTACAGATGAAACAGTTTCTGTCGAAGGAATCAGCGAGGACTGTACGGTATATGAAGGACAACTCAGTGAAGCTTCTGCCGTCAAAATGTTAGAAGACATTGCCAAGACAGCCAAAGATGATAAAGAAATTAAGAGTCTTTTTGATAGCTGGACAGAAGCCGGTATCGCTACGGATGATCAGTACCAGGAATTTCAGACCGCTGTAGATGATTTCCTTTCAGATTTTGCAGATGAAGGAGCTGATGATTCAACACTTATTTACTCAAGAATCTGGGTAAACAACGAAGACAAAGTAGTAGGACGTGAAATCGGAACTGTAGATGGAGCTGAGACTACACCTGTCTTTACCTGGAAAGCACCTTCTGCAGATGGTTCTTCTGCATTACTCCTTGAAGTACAGGCAGATGGTTCTTCTCTTACCCTGACAGGTTCTGGGACATCTTCTGAGGGACTTCTCACAGGAGATTACATCTTTGCCATGGATGGAACAGAGACTATGGATATCCATGTTGCAGATCTGGAAACAAAACCGGAAAAAACAGGCTATTACAATGGTAAATTCACCCTTACTTTCCCGGCTGTTGATACGGAATCAACCGATTCTGAAGATACTACAACCAACCCACTTGCAGGACTTGCAGTAGAAGTGAACCTCACCTCTGACATCACAACAGAAACCAGTCAGATTGATCTGACACTTACTACTTCCGGAGCAGCACTGGCTACCTTATCTATCAGCGGTGGATACGGAGAGGGACCGGAAACAAAAGATGGCGATTCTCTGACTCCGGCTTATTCTGTAGACGATGAGAATGATGCAGTTGAATATATGAAGACCATCAACTGGGATACTCTTGCAGCCAATGCAACAGCAGCAGGCGTACCGGAAGAACTGGTTTCCCAGCTTCAGACACTTCTTGACAGTGCAGTACAGAATGTGATCAACCCGGATACAGCGGAAGCAGATACCACTGAAGAAACAACAGAAAATACAGAAGCAACTGAAGATACCGATGCAGCAGCATAAATTATAAATACGTTATGTCGTGATAAAACGTTATTTTTAAAACAAAACCCCTGAAGTTACAAGAACTTCGGGGGTTTTTATTACTGATTCTATATTTTATGAAAGTTTATGTCCGGATACAGCCTGACAGAGAACTGTTTCAGCAGATTTGGCAGGTTCCCTCTCTATAGCATAACAATAGGAGATAGCAGTAACAGCAAAGATGATTCCCACCCAGGAACCTTTGAGTCCAAGGTAACGGCAGGAGATAAACGCAAAAGCAACACCTACGTGAAAGAAGAAAAGAACTTTTCCAAAATATTTACCCTTGTGGAGTGCCTCCGGATCATGACTGCAGAGATACTCGGCAAAACTGGTGGTACACTGACGAAGGTTGTTGGTAGAAAAAATGCAGGAACTGGTATAACCATCAGCACCCTTAAAAGTACACCACTGAAAAGCTGTTGCAAAAAAAATCGGGAATGTGGCAACAAAAATATTCAGGTCTGCCGGCAGGAAACCTATGGCAAAAAGAACCAGTCCGTCCAGCACAATACTGAGATGTTTCTGCTGAGAAGGTTTCAGTCTGTGACTGATAAATACAGTAGAAGTAAGACCTGCAATATAGATCAGAAGTCCAATAATACGGTACAGCCACTGTTCGTCAGGATGCCCGACAGCTGTCATTGCCAGGGAAATCATGTTTCCTGTCTGGGCAGAACCAAAGAGATCACTGTGATTTAAAATTGCATACCCCCCAAAAAATCCTCCAATCAGGGTCATATTTAGGTGAAGCCTTCGCTCCAGGGTATTTTTATCCATATATATCATATCCTCATCTGTTTTTTTTTATTATAATCTGAAAATAAATAATTGTAAAATTGATAATATGTCTATATAATATAAACATAATTTATAAGTGGAGGATTAACGATGAACTATTCAGATATACACACTTTCCTTACGATTGCTTCCAGTTCCTCTCTTTCCAAAGCAGCAGAACTTCTTTTTGTATCACAGCCGGCACTGAGCCATCGTCTGTCTGCCTTGGAAGAAGAACTTGGAACAGAACTCATCAAACGCCATAAAGGCTCCAGGGTTCTGGAACTTACAGAGGCAGGGCAGCGCTTTGTACCTATTGCACAGAAATGGGAAGAGCTGTGGCTGGAAACCACCAAGATCAAACTGGGAGAACCGGCGGCTTTACTTCGTATTGGAAATGTAGATAGTCTGAATTTTTATTTTATGCCACAGGTGATCAGCAGTTTTCTGACTGAACACAAAGAATGCAGTCTGCATTTGGATACCATGCGGTCTAATCTTTCCTACAATGCCATAGAAAATAAAAAAATAGATCTCGGTCTTATTACCAATCCACATTTTTTCAAAAAAGTCCATACAGTTCCTCTTTTTGAAGAACGTCTGGTCCTTGTGTGCAACAGTAATGCTCCTTATGAAGATAAAATTCTCCCATCCAGTCTCAACTGTGAAAATGAAATTTACATACCATGGAGTAATACTTTCCTGATGTGGCATGATTACTGGTTTGGAAATGATGCAAAGGTCCGGGTTTCCCTTGACAATATGGCTCTGCTCCGGCAACTTCTGGAACTGGAAAATACCTGGGCGATTATCCCTGCTACCATCGGACACAAACTTACCGAACAGGAAGGATGCAGGATAGTATCACTGGAAAATGGGCCTGAATACCGTACCTGCTATGCGATAATGGAAGATCAGCGCAATTTGAATCCTCATCTTGCAGATTTTCTCAGGATTCTCCTGGAAACAGTACAGCATATCCCGGATATTACCATTCTTCCTCAGAGTCATCTGTTTCTTGAGAATCCATAAAATCCTCTTCATAACCATTCTCAGAATCAGTGTAATCTTCTTCGGAATCATCATAATAAGTGGTGTCTTCATCGTAATTTTCATTTCCTGAACTCTGGTCATCAGAAGATGAAATTCCCTCTGAGATCCAGGAACTTCTTTCCTGGATCTTCTGAAGGATGCGGTCTGCCTCTTCTCCTTCTGCAGGTGTAGGCTGGTAATTATTATAGTCGCTGTCAGAAGAAATAGAGCACGGAATAATATTAGTTACATTGTCTACTTTCAGTCCGTTCTGATCCAGAGAAAAGGTCTGCTGAAAAATCATACTGTCCATATCACTGGGGTACTGATTGCCTCCAAAACAAAAATTTCCAAGACTGTAAACGATATTTTTGCCTTTGTATTCTTCAATTCCCTGAAGAACATGAGGATGATGTCCGCATACCAGATCAGCACCCAGATCAATGGCAAGATGTCCAAGAGTCTTCTGGTTGCTGTCCGGAACTTCTTCTTTTTCATTTCCCCAGTGAAAGATAACGATGGTGATCTCTGCTCCTTCTTCTTTTATTTTTTCAATATTTGTCTTTAACTGTTCTTCTCGTTCCAGATGATCTTTCAGCTCATAGATGCCTACCAGTCCTACTTTGACTCCCTTTACATCCATAACAGCAGTATCATCGTAACCGAAATATACAAGACCTGCATCTCCCAGTGCTTTCAGTGTATCTTTATATCCCTGATCGCCATAATCATGGCTGTGATTGTTGGCAGTATTCACTGCTTCCACAGAACTGCCAGTAAGAATCCCTGCAAACTCCGCAGGCGCTTTGAAAGCAAATTCCTTATCTTCACGTTCTGTGGATTCTGTGAGAGTTCCTTCAAAATTAGCAATCGTCAGATCGTCAGCAGAAAAAATGCTTTTTACATTCTGAAGGAAATAATCAGCTCCAAAATTTTCATAATAGGCATTCAGGCTGGTATCATAATCAAAATTTTCATCAGTACCCAGAGTACAGTCACCTACTACACTAACTGTCAGAGAGACAGGTCCTTTATGTACAGTTCCGGAATTCTCTTCTGTATTATTTTCTGCTTCCGAAGATTCTACTTTTGCTTCTTTCTCCTGTTCTGCCTGGACAGAAGCAGTAGTAGCTTTATGTGACACGCATCCTCGGATCAGAAGTCCTCCTGCCAGAAATACCAGCACTCCTCCTGCAATAAAAAAAACCTTCTGAAGTTGTTTCTGCCTTTCTCTATAATAACGTGATTTATGATATAAGTTCTTTTTGTGTGCCATGAAAAATCTCCTCTTTTGTAAAAATAATCGTAACTGTTCAGTACCCTCACAGTTACGAGTCAAAATGCATTCCAAATCACCTTCGGTGATGGCATTTTGCCTTGTATGTCTCGGGATTTTGGCAAAAAACATGCCAAAACACCTCGCGGAATACTATCTTCTGAATAGTTACAAATAATCAACCAATAACAAAACAATATATATAAGAAAAGTATAAATTCAGGATAGACGTTCGTCAATCTTTTTGTTTATATTTCAAAGGTTTTCTGATACAATAAGAAATCATAGAAAATATGTAACTGTTCAGCACCTTCGCAGTTACGAAAATACAAAAGAAAGAGACAACAGATTATGTTATACATCGGCAACCACACTACTTCATCCAAGGGCTATACAGCCATGGCAAAACAGATAATTGCAAACGGTGGAAATACCTTTGCATTTTTTACCAGAAACCCCAGAGGTGGAAGGGCGAAAGCTATCAATGAAAAAGATATCCAGCAGTTTCTGGCACTTGCAAAGGAGCATCACTTTGGGAAAATTGTAGCACATGCACCCTATACAATGAATGCCTGCGCTGCCCGGGAAGAACTTCGGGACTTTGCAAGAGAGACTTTCCGGGATGATCTGAGACGTATGGAGTATACTCCTGGAAATTATTATAATTTCCATCCGGGCAGTCATGTAGGACAGGGAGCAGAAACAGGTATCCGAAAGATTGCAGAGATCCTCAATGACGTACTGACAGATGATCAGAGCACTACTGTACTTCTGGAAACCATGTCCGGCAAAGGCTCTGAAATGGGACGAAATTTTCAGGAAATCCGCAGCATTCTAGATCTGGTAGAGCATAAAGAGAAGATGGGTGTTTGTCTGGATACCTGTCATGTATGGGATGGCGGATACGATATTGTCCATGATCTGGACGGTGTGCTTGATGAATTTGATCAGATTATCGGCTTATCCAAATTGAAGGCAGTACACTTGAATGACAGCCTGAACGATCTTGGCAGTCATAAGGACAGACACGCCAGGATCGGAGAAGGCAAAATCGGGCTGGAAGCCCTTATAAATGTAATTCGCCATCCGGCATTGAAAGGAATTCCCTTCATTCTGGAAACCCCTAATGATGACGAAGGCTGGACAAAAGAAATCTTCCTTTTACGAGATGCATATGAAAAATAATCAAAAAGCAGGGATACTCTTTTTATAAGAAAGATTTCCTGCTTTTGTAAAAATCATATCTGTTTCATATCAATACCTGATTCTTAAGCTCTCGTCCCAGACGGAAATCTTCTGCATTCTCCAGGGTAGTTTCCGCAATGTTGGTAAGTGCTTCTTCTGTAAAAAATCCCTGATGAGAAGTCAGAGCAACGTTAGGGAAGGAGAGCAGTCTCTGGACTGTGGAACTTTTTAAGATCCGTTCAGACATATCTTCATAGACAAACTGTGATTCTTCTTCATACACATCCAGCCCCACTGCATGGAATTTGTGGTCCCTTATTCCTGCGATCAGATCTTCTGTGCAGATCAGACCACCTCTGGATGTGTTTACCAGGATTACACCATCTTTCATCTGTGCAATAGAATCCCTGTTAATTATATGGTAACTTTCTTCTGTAAGAGGGCAGTGGAGGCTGATGAGATCACTGGATCTCAAAAGTTCTTCCAGACTAACATATGTCAGAAAATCCATATTTTTATTGGGATAAAGATCAAAGGCAAAAATATTCATGCCGAATCCCCGACAGATTCTTGCCATTGCCAGGCCGATTTTTCCGGTACCTACAATGCCAGCAGTTTTGCCATAAAGATTTACACCCATAAGACCATTCAATGAAAAATTATTTTCCCTGCATTTGATATAGGCTTTGTGTGTATGGCGGTTGGCAGTCAGTACAAGCGCCATGGCATGTTCAGCCACTGCTTCAGGAGAATACCCCGGAACCCTGAGAACTTTCATATTACATTCTCTGGCTGCCTTCAAATCTACATTATTATATCCTGCACAACGCATCAGGATCAGACGGACACCCTGATGAAAAAGTTCCCGGATAACAGGGCCACTGAGGTCTCCATTTACAAAAACACAGATTCCATCATATCCTGCTGAAAGAGAAGCAGTTTCCTGATAGATATTTGCTTCAATAAAAGTGATTTCAATCTCCGGATAATCGGGATGTAACCGGTCAAAAAACTGCTGGTCATAATCTTTTGCCCCATAAAATAGTATTTTCATAAAAAGCCTCCTGCATGTCTGTTTATATTTTATCAAATACTTAACTTAATACAGAAGTTTCCCAATATGATAAAAAATATGTATATCTGCATCAATTACAGCAAAATAAAACCTGCTACATACAGAAAATATCAGAAACAATATTATTCTGAATTTTCCATATATGACAGGTTTGTCAATTCAAATATTAAGTTCTTTTTTACTGTCCCAGACTGTAAAGATCATCGTAGAAGTTTGGATAGGAAATCCTTACACAGTCACCGCCCTGAATTTTCATAATACCATCACAGATAGTTCCGGCCACTGCAAAGGACATTGCCACACGATGATCCAGATGAGAATCAATCACAGCACTATGAAGGGGTCTGCCTCCGTGAATGATCATACCATCATCTGTACCTTCAATATCAGCACCCATACGTTTCAGATTCTCAACCATTACTGCAATACGGTCAGATTCTTTAACCTTCAGTTCCTGCGCATCCCGAATCACTGTGGTACCTTCTGCGAAAGCAGCCATCACTGCGATCATTGGAATCTCATCAATCAGTGCAGGAATAATCTCACCTTCTACGGTAGTGCCATGGAGGGAACTGGTGCGGATCAGCAGGTCAGCAACAGGTTCGCCCTCGTTGCTTTCGTTGAGAAGTGTAATATCAGCTCCCATACCCATACAAACTTTCAGAAGTCCTGCTCTGGTAGGGTTAATTCCTACATTTTTCAGAAGAATCTCGCTGTTCGGTGTCAAAAGCCCTGCTGCAATAAAATAAGCAGCAGAAGAAATATCTCCGGGAACTTTGACTTCCCGTCCTTCAAGAACAGGCTCAGGCTTTACAGAAGCAGTAGTGCCTTCGGAGTGAACTTCTGCCCCAAAATAATTTAACATAATCTCTGTATGGTTTCTGGAAAGAAATGGCTCTGTAACACTGGTAACGCCGTCACTGTATAATCCTGCCAGAAGCACGCAGGATTTTACCTGTGCAGAAGCTACCGGTGAATCATAATGGATGGCATGAAGAGGCTTTCCCTGAATCATCAGAGGAGCACAGCCATTGTCTTTTATGCTTCTGATGTCTGCGCCCATCATGGTAAGAGGAGTCATGATTCTTTTCATGGGGCGGGTACGGATCGAATCATCCCCATCCAGCTGGCAAGCAAAATCCTGTCCTGCCAAAATACCGGAGATCAGCCGGGTGGTTGTGCCACTGTTACCTACATCCAGGATCTCAGATGGGGTAATAAGACCATGCAGTCCCCTGCCATGAACCAGAATTTCGTCATGATTTCTCTGGATATCAATACCCATTTTGTGGAAGCAGGAGATTGTTGAGAGACAGTCTGCACCTTCCAGAAAATGAGAAATTCTGGTGGTTCCGTTGGCAAGAGCTCCGAACATAACTGCTCTGTGAGAAATTGATTTGTCTCCGGGAACAGAAAGTGTCCCCCTGAGAGATGTCTGTTTTTTGATTTCCATATTTTTACATCCTATCGTTCATAAACTATATAATTACGTTTCTTAAGAAGTGTACAGCCTTTTTCCATGGCATTCTGTTCATAAAACTCAATTTTGAGAACACCCTGTTCAAATTCCCTGTTGTGAATGATTCCAATGTTCTTGATACTGATTCCTTCCATAGCCAGAATCGTAGCAATGGTAGCGATTCCACCTGCTTCATCTACAATGTCAATATAAAGCACATAGGTTTTGTTAATGAGACCACTGGAAGTAGCATCAATAGAATCCCGGTAATCTCTGGAACTTGCGAACATTTCGTAAAGATTTTCTGCCTCCATGTTGTCAATGGAACAACGGATCTGGATCAGCATACGGATATATTCATCCAGTACATTGGAAATATTCTCATGGTTCTCCAGACAAATCTGTTCCCACATTACAGGAGAAGAAGAGGCAATCCTGGTAAGATCCCGGAAACCACCGGCTGCAATCGTTTTCATGTATTCCGCATCATTGTCCAGTGCATTTACAAGATTGACCAAAGCAGAAGCAATAATATGGGGCAGATGGCTGACACCTGCTGTAATAAAATCATGTTCTTCTGCTGTCAGGACCATAGGGATAGAACCCAGGGAATCGATCAGTTCTGAAAACTCGGTAATTTTTTCCAGAGGTACCTGTCCACCGGGAGTGAGGATATAGTAGGCATTTTCCAGGAGATGGTCAGAAGAATGCTCAAAACCGGACTGCTCAGAACCTGCCATAGGATGACCACCAATAAAACAGTGTTCCATACCAAGTTCTTCTACTGCCTTATGAATAGGAGTTTTGACACTTCCTGCATCAGTGATGATACAGTTTTCTGAGATTACATTTTTCAGTTTTTTCAGATATTCAATATTATATTCTACAGGAGCACATAGAAAAATATAATTGCAGGAGCTGTAGCGCTCATCTTCCGATTCCAGAACTCCATCGATCACGTTTTCTGTAAGGGCAGCAGCCAGAGTCTCTTTATGTCTGGCATAGGCAAGAATGTGATAATCTGGGTGAAATTTACGTATTGTTTTTGCAATAGATCCGCCAATAAGGCCAAGACCGATAAAACCTATGGTTGTCATGATGGTATGTGTCCTTTCCATAATACATAAAAATATGTTACTATTTTAAAGTATTGAAGGAAAAAAGTCAAATAAAGCCGAAAAAAGTACAAAATAGTTTGTTTTTCACAAAATGTTTACAAAAAAAGTTGTTAAAATTATATAAAATACTTGAAAAGTAGAAACTTTTTTAGTAAAATATATGCATATTAGACAAACAGGGAGGTATTACATATGGACATTTATAGAACTGACCGAATCCGTAATGTGGTTCTTTTAGGGCATGGGGGTGCCGGCAAGACTACATTAGCAGAGGCTATGGCATACCTGGCAGGAATGACAAACCGCCTTGGCAGAGTAGAGGATGGAAATACCGTTAGTGATTTTGATAAAGAAGAGATCAAAAGACATTTTTCTATTTCAACTACCACAATCCCGGTACCATGGGACAAAGTAAAGATCAACGTTCTCGATACTCCTGGATATTTTGATTTCGTAGGAGAGGTAGAAGAGGCAGTCAGCGCAGCAGATGCAGCTATCATCGTTGTTTCCGGTAAATCCGGTGTACAGGTTGGTACACAGAAGGCATGGAATCTCTGCGAAAAATATAAATTACCTCGTATGTTCTTTGTAACAGATATGGATGTGGATGACGTCAGTTATCGTAAAGTAGTAGAGGATCTGACAGAGCTTTATGGCAAGAAGATTGCTCCGCTGCATTTCCCAATTCGTGAAGACGGTAAGTTCGTAGGATATGTAAACGTTGTCAAACAGGCAGGACGTAAATATATCGACAAAGCAGGCAAGGAACCCTGCGATATTCCGGAATACCTGAATGAATATCTGGAGAAATACCATGAGATTCTTATGGAATCTGTAGCAGAAACAAGTGAAGAATTTATGGATCGTTATTTTGAAGGTGATGAGTTCTCTGTAACAGAGGTTTCTGCAGCCCTGGCTACCAATGTTCAGGATGCAAGCATTGTTCCTGTATGCATGGGATCTCCTATCAACCTGAGAGGTGTTTCCAACCTTCTTGATGACATCTGCGGATATTTCCCAAGCCCGGACAAACGTTCTTGTAACGGAATCGCGCAGAAGACCAATGAGATTTTTGAAGCTAATTATGACTTTGCCAAAGCCAAATCTGCCTATGTATGGAAGACCATCGTAGATCCGTTCCTTGGCAAATATTCCCTGATCAAGGTTGCTTCTGGTGTTATCAAATCCGACGATACGCTTCTTAATGTAGAGAAAAGTGAAGAGGAACGTCTGAACAAGCTTTATGTTCTGGAAGGTTCCAAACCAATCGAAGTATCTGAGCTTCATGCAGGTGATATCGGTGCTATTGCCAAACTTGCCAGTGTACAGACAGGTGACAGTCTTGCAGCTAAAGCCAACCCGGTACTTTATCCGAAAGCTGTGATCTCCACACCTTATACTTACAAGAGATACAAAGCAGTAAAGAAAGGTGAAGAAGACAAGATCGCGCAGGCTCTCGCCAAGATGGCAGGAGAAGACAAGACACTCCGTATTGTAAATGATTCTGCCAACAGACAGACTTTACTTTATGGAATGGGCGACCAGCATCTGGATATCGTTGTCAGCAAGCTGAAAGAACGCTATAAAGTAGACATCGAACTTTCCAAACCCAAGGTTGCTTTCCGGGAGACTATCCGCAAGAACTCCGATGTAGAAGGCAAACACAAGAAACAGTCCGGTGGTCATGGACAGTACGGTCATGTTAAAATGCGTTTTGAGCCATCCGGTGATCTGGAAACTCCATATGTATTCGAGCAGGTAGTTGTAGGTGGTGCTGTTCCGAAGAACTACTTCCCGGCAGTAGAAAAAGGACTACAGGAATGCGTTCTCAAGGGACCTCTGGCAGCTTATCCGGTAGTTGGCGTGAAGGCTACACTTTATGATGGATCTTACCATCCGGTAGATTCCTCCGAAATGGCATTTAAGATGGCTACCATCCTTGCTTTCAAGAAGGGATTTATGGATGCATCTCCGGTACTTCTGGAGCCTATTGTTTCCATGAAGGTTACTGTTCCGGACAAATACACCGGTGATGTAATGGGTGATCTGAACAAACGCCGTGGACGTGTTCTTGGAATGAACCCGGATCACGAAGGCAACACCATCATCGAAGCAGATATTCCACAGCTTGAAATCTATGGATATTCTACCACACTTCGTTCCATGACAGGCGGAAGCGGAGACTTCTCCTATGAATTCGCCCGTTATGAGCAGGCTCCAAACGATATCCAGGCCAAAGAAATCGAAGCAAGAGCCAGCAAGTTAGACGCAGAAGCGAAATAATCCTCCTCCAACATAACATAACTGATCATTTTACAGGGTATTCAGAAGCTATCCTTCCTGAATGCCCTGTTTTTTCTGTCAAAAACAGGCTTTCCTCCAAAGGTTACATTGACAAAAAGCTTTTATTGAATTAGAATTAACACTTAGATACACAACAATGTTGGAGGAAACATAGACATGAAATACAATTTTAAAAAGATCGAGCCTAAATGGCAGGCAAAATGGGAAGAAAGCAAAGTCTTCGAAGCCAAAGATAACAGCGAAAAACCTAAATTCTATGGCCTTGTAGAGTTTCCATATCCAAGTGGTGCAGGTATGCATGTAGGTCACATCAAAGCATATTCCAGCCTTGAGGTTATTTCCAGAAAACGTCGTATGGAAGGTTATAACGTACTTTTTCCTATCGGATTTGATGCATTCGGACTTCCTACAGAGAACTATGCAGTAAAGACCGGTACACATCCACGTATCATCACAGATGAGAACATCAAGAAGTTCTCCAACCAGTTAAAGAAAGTAGGATTTTCTTTTGACTGGAATCGTGTCATCGACACAACAGATGAAGATTATTACAAATGGACACAGTGGATTTTCCTTAAGATGTTTGAGAAGGGTCTTGTATTCAGGGACAGAACACTGGTTAACTATTGTCCACACTGTAAAGTTGTACTTTCCAACGAAGACAGCCAGGGTGGTAAATGTGATATCTGTCACAGCGAAGTAGTTCAGAAATCCAAAGACGTATGGTATTTGCGTATCACTCAGTATGCTGACAAACTTCTGGAAGGTCTGAAAGACGTAGATTACCCGGACAATGTTAAACAGCAGCAGATCCACTGGATCGGCAAGTCAAAAGGTGCATTTGTAAACTTTGATATTGACGGATTAGATGAAAAACTTGAGATCTACACTACCAGACCAGATACACTGTTTGGTGTTACCTTCATGGTAATCGCTCCGGAACATCCGATTATTGACAAATACAAAGACAAAGTCACCAACATGGATGAGATCACTGCATACCGTAATGAGTGTGCAAAGAAAACCGAATTCGAGAGAACACAACTTGTAAAAGACAAGACCGGTGTGAGAATTCAGGGACTTGAGGGAATCAACCCTGTTAACGGCAAGAAAATCCCTATTTACATCGCCGATTATGTAATGATGGGATATGGTACAGGTGCTATCATGGCTGTACCAGCTCATGACCAGCGTGACTATGATTTCGCAAAGAAATTTGGTATTGATATTATTGAAGTTATCAAAGGTGGCGATATCTCCAAAGAAGCATATACAGGTGACGGAGAGATGATCAACTCTGAATTCCTGAATGGATATACCAAGAAAAAAGATTCTATCGAGCGTATGCTGGAAGAACTGGAAAAGAAAGGTATCGGTAAAGCCGGTGTTCAGTACAAAATGAAAGACTGGGCATTTAACCGTCAGAGATACTGGGGCGAACCCATTCCGCTGATCCACTGCCCGAACTGCGGTGTTGTAGCTGTTCCGGAAGAAGAGCTTCCGCTGCGTCTGCCAGATGTAAAGGATTTCGAGCCAGGTGAAGACGGACAGTCTCCACTTGCCAAGATTGATTCCTTTGTTAACTGCACCTGCCCGAAATGTGGTGCAGCAGCCAAACGTGAAACAGATACCATGCCTCAGTGGGCAGGATCTTCCTGGTATTTCCTGAGATATACAGATCCGCACAATACAAACGCTCTGGCTGATATGGACAAACTGAAATACTGGATGCCTGTTGACTGGTACAACGGTGGTATGGAACATGTTACCAGACATATGATCTATTCCAGATTTTGGCATCACTTCCTTTATGATCTGGGTGTTGTAAATACTCCGGAACCGTATGCTAAACGTTCTATCCAGGGACTGATACTTGGACCAGACGGAGATAAGATGAGCAAATCCAAAGGAAATGTTGTAGACCCTCTGGATATTGTAGAAGAATACGGTGCAGATACTCTTCGTACTTATGTATTGTTCATGGGTGATTATGGTGCAGCTACTCCATGGAGTGAAAACTCTGTAAAAGGCTGCAAGAAATTCCTGGATCGTGTAGCAGGTCTTACAGATATTCTTTCTGATGAATCTGTTTCCGACGAACTGGAAATGAAACTTCACCGTACCATCAAAAAAGTATCATCTGATATTGAGAACCTGAAGTTCAACACGGCCATTGCCAGCCTGATGACTCTGATCAATGAGATTACAGCAGAAGGTCATTTAAGCAAAGATGATCTGACTATCTTCATCAAACTGCTGAGCCCATTTGCACCACATATCTGTGAAGAAATCTGGGAATTCCTGGGTGGAGAAGATCTTCTTGCGGTTGCTCCATGGCCAGTATATGATGAAAGTAAGACCATTGCCAAGACTGTTGAGATTGGTGTGCAGGTTAACGGTAAAGTAAGAGGAACTGTTGTCATTCCTACAGACTGCGAAAAGGAAAAAGCTTTTGAGCTTGCCAAGGCGGACGAAAGAATTGCTTCCTTCCTGGAAGGCAAAAACCTGATCAAAGAGATCTATGTTCCAAACAAGATCATCAACTTTGTGGCAAAATAAGCCGCAAGGCACACATAAAAGAAGCATCCCGGTCCGTCAGGACTGAGATGCTTCTTTTATGTCTGTGATATCCGGTGGAGCCATAAGAGAGTAGTTTGTATAATAAACTACAAATCCAGGCTTGGCACCTGCCGGTTTCTTTACATGTTTTTTCTGAATATAATCAATCTCTACTTTGGGAGCAGTACGTCCTTTGGAGTAATAAGCAGCCAGACGCCCTGCCTCTTCAAAAGTACGATCTGGAAGTTCACCGTCCGGGGTTTTGACAATTACGTGAGAACCTGCCATCTTTTTGGCATGGAACCACCAGTCATTTCCAGTTGCCTGTTTAAAAGTCAGTTCATCATTCTGAAAGTTGTTTTTTCCTACATAAATATCAAATCCATCGCTGGAAATATAATGGAAGGGCTTGGACTTTGCCTGAGATTTCTGACCTTTTTTGCCGGAATAGTGCTTCCTGATGTAACCATATTCCGTCAGTTCTTCCTTGATCTGGCTGAGATCACTTTCGGCTCTGGCAATATCCAGTGCATTGGATATGGATTCCAGATGTTCAATTTCAGATTCTGTGTCTGCAATCTGTTCTGTAAGAGCTTCCTCTGTTCGTTTCAGTTTACCGTAACGGTCAAAATATTTCTTGGAGTTTTCACCAGGTGTCATGGCAGGATCCAAAGGAATAGTGATTTCTTCGTTGGTATAATAATTCAGGGCTTTAAAAGATTTACAGCCTTCTTCCAACCCATATCCGTAAGTATTGATCAGTTCTCCATATACTTTATATTTATCTTTCTTGGCAGTATCCTTCATCTGTTTCTGCTGAAGAATCAGTTTCTTACGGTTCCTTTCCAGAGCTGTCTGGACAATTCTCCTGAGATCAGAAGATTTCTGCCGGATCCTGGTAAGGATTTCTTTGGAAGCATAATAGGTTTCCAGCATGGAAGATACAGATTCAAAAGTTACGCTGTGATATTCCGACCCAAACTGTGTCAAAGGAAGCACAGCATATTCTACAGGTTCTTCATTCCGGTAAATAATGTTAGGTGTAAAATCTCCCTCCCGCACCTGTTCTATAATTCTGCGGAAAGTATGGTACAGATGAATGGCAGCAGTTTCAGAAAGAGACTGTGCCGGATCATTTCCGTCTATGGATGCACGATAACAGATCTCTTCTGCAATAAGAGGACTTAAGCCTGTGAGTGTAGAATAAATCCCCTTTGAAATATTACAGGGCTTTTTGCAGACCGTATTAAGAAATTCTTCTTCTGTAACTGTGAAAGGGTCCAGCTTTTCCTGGGTATGGGGCAGGAAATAAGGACGTCCCGGAAGCACTTCACGTACTGAACTCATGTGAGAAGACACATGTTTGATACTGTCCAGGATCATTCTGTTTTCATCACAGAAAATAATATTGCTGTGCTTGCCCATCAGTTCCACGATCAGGATCTTTTTGCAGGGATCTCCCATTTCGTTCAGATGTTCCAATTCAAACTCCACTGCACGTTCCAGACCAGGCTGACTGATGTTGCTGATCCTTGCACTTCCGATATGTTTGCGGAGCAGCATACAGAAATTAGGGGCAGTAAGAGGACTGGGTTTATTTTTGGAAGTAAAATAAATCAGCGGAAGAGAAGCACTGGCAGAAAGCAGCAGACGGCACTGGCCATTTGGTCCCTTTCCTGTGACCATAAGTGCATCTGTTTCCGGCTGTGCGATCTTGTTAAAGCGTCCGCCGTCCAGATTTTTGTGTAATTCCTGCACCATCGCAGCAATAGTAATTCCGTCAAAAGCCATATTTTTGATTCTCCTTTATGTCAGACACTGTGGAATCCCTTTCCAATGATTTCACTGGTATTGGAAATAAGAATAAACGCAGTAGGCTGGTTTTCTTTGATATAGTTTCGTAATTTGATGGCCTGGGGCCGGTTCAGTGCGGTAAAGACAATATATTTGTCCTTTCCGGAAAAAGCCCCCTGTGCATGTACAATGGTAGCACTTCTGTTAAGAGTATGTACCAGAAAATCGCAGATCGGTTCCGGGCAGTCACAGACAACATTAAAATACTTGGACAGATTAAAACTCTCGATAAAGTTATCAATCATAAAGGAACGGATTGCAAGTCCAAGGAAAGAATACAGACCTGTCTTGATATCAAACACAAAACATCCTGCTACTGTAATAAGGATATCTGTTATCAGAAGCGCCTTCCCAATATCAAAACTGCTGTACTTCTTAAGGATCATAGCAATAATATCCGTACCTCCACTGGAAGAACCGATATTAAAAAGAATGGCAGATCCCAGTGCAGGTAATGCAATGGCAAAACACAGTTCCAACATAGTCTGATCTGTAAGTGGATGTGCCATAGGGCAGACACGTTCTAGAAGAGACAGTGTCACAGAAAGCAGGATACTGCAGTATGCGGTTTTGGCTGCGAACTTACGGCCCAGAACAACAAATCCCAGTGCCAGAAGAAGCATATTTACAATAAAGGAAAAGTCACTGGCGGAAATAGACGTTTTATCAGCAACCAGAACTGCCAGACCGGTAATGCCCCCAAAAGTAAAGTTGTTGGTAAATTTGAAAAAATAAGTTCCCACTGCCATGATCAGAGTACTGACTGTAAGCAGTGAAAAATGTTTTATTTTATCGTTCATTTTTTGATTTCCTCCCCCCTTGTAATCTCTAATATTGTAACTCTTTAAGATATGGTATGTCAATGTAACTGATTAGCATAGAAAAGTGATTCTGGGATTGTTAATGCAACAGGCAAAATATACAGAAAAACAGTGCTGAAAAACAGCAAAACTGTCACATTGACGAAAAAAACAGGCAATGTTATAATCCATATTAGATAATATGAAGCAACGGAAACCAAAACACCCGGTACCAACACGCGGATTGGTGCAAAATTGTATGAATTTGCCAGTGAAAGGAGAAGGATACTATATGAAACACAGGAACATACAAAAGGTATTGGGGATTGCCATGGCAGTTGTTCTCAGTGCAGGATCACCTGGTGCAGTATTGGCGGAGGATACCCAGGAGATTTCTGTTACAGACGAAACAGACCAGGAAGCAGTCATTACACCAGAAGAAGATCTCCCTGAATCTTCTCAGGAAACAGCAGTTACAGAAGAAACCGGAACGGATAAGGATGCCGGACTTTTTTCAGACCAGAGCGGACTGGATTTTACATCAGAAGAGACTCTTCCTGAGGCAGGAGATGTCAGCGCAGCAGAGCAGTATCTTATTGACAATTATGTGAATCAGCGGATTGTAGAACAGGAAGATGACTGTGCCCGCAAAAGAGAAGACGGCACTTACGAAATAGGCACCCATGATCGTATCGGTGTGGCTGTGCAGGAACTGATCCTGAAAAAGGAGCCAACTGTCAGCAAATACAAAGTATGCTGGTTTGTGAACCACAAAGACGTAATAAAGAGATACGAAGACACCGGTGGAGCCAATTATCCTTATGTAGATTATATTGACCGTGTTGCAGCTTCCGGAGACAGCCCCTCAACCAATTCTTTTCAGCTGAACTACTACAGAAAAGAAGACTGTGATGTTCCATATATGGCTTTTTTCCCCGATGAAACACACACTTTCACCGTAACTGCGAAACTTTACCAGCGCTCTGTCAAAGACAGCGAGATGCTGGATGGCACAGCACAGCCTCTGGCTTCTCATGATTTTACCTTTTATCATCTGAGCTGGCATCCGGGACTTCTAAGATTCCGGGTAAGCCTTCGGATATACGGAAATGATACCCAGAAGATCATCTCTGGTGCCAAAGGAGAAGTCTATAAAGACGGTGAGAGAGTAGTTCCATTTATCAGTAAGTCCGATGGCGAACTTCTGTACAACCTTACAAGCGGTGAAGAATATGAGGTCAAAGTCCCTGCTCTGGATAATTACTATGCAGTGGACACAAAGATAACCTTTAAGCAGGATAATCTGTCTGTGAATATGATCCCCCATTCTTATCAGACCTCCATCACCTGTGTTGATGCACTGGATGAGCAGCCGATCACCAATACTTCCATTACAGTATGGGATTCCGATGGCAAAAAAGTAAAATCGGGCACAGACCGCTGCTTTTATCTGGGCCATGAAAAGACCTATACCTACAAGGCCACTGCAGAAGGTTATGAAGATGCAGAAGGTTCCTTTACCATTCCTCTGCCCAACAATAAACTGGTGATCAAAATGGGCTCTCAGGATGCTATTACCCTTGGAAAGATCCGGGAGAAAATCTGGGCTGACAAGGCCACACAGCCTCTGAAACCACTTTATGGAAAAAACACCAGCATTGTAGATATGATGCAGAAGCTGGTAGATTCCTACACAGATGTCAACGATGGAAAAGAAATACAGGTCACAGGTGACAGAAGCTTTGACAAATCTCTCATCGCTTCTGACGGAACCATTCTTTACCGGAAATCAGACACCCCACAGAAGGGCTCTGACCTGAAAACCATGAATTACACTTTTGCAATAAAATGTGGAAAGGAAACCATTTATGTAAAAAGAGAAGTTCTGGTCAGCTGGGATTCTGCATGGCTTACAGAGAAAGTCAGAGAAGAAGCAGCTTCTCTGGACTGGGAACAGATCCACGGAGAAAATACCACCAAATCTGTGGTCACCGAAAACCTGGATCTTCCAGGATTTCTCAGCTGGTCGGATGTATCCTGGACAAGTGACCAGCCGGAGATCCTTACTATTACACAGGAGGAGGACAGGTTTACCGGCAAAGTCACACGCCCTGCCAGAAATACCAAAGTCACATTAAAAGCACTTTGCAGTCTGCAGAATGAAATCTTAAACAACGAACTGGATGATCCTGATGCTGTCAGTCCTGCTGAACAGGAAATTACAGTAACTGTAGCAGGAACAGAGGATGGAGAGCTGGACAAAGCAATCAAAGAAGCTCAAGGCAGTGAGAACCCTCCCATCCCTTCTGTTACACCGGTGCCTACAGAAGCACCCATCCATGAACATAGATTCGGCAAATGGACAACAGTTTCCAAAGCAACTGTCAGTGCTCCGGAAGTACAGCAGAGAGTCTGCTCCTGCGGCAAAAAAGAAACAAGAAATTATGGAAAGAAACTGACCCCTTCCATCAAAGTGAATGTTTCCGGCATCACCCTGAAGCTGAAACAGAAAACCGCTGGTGTGAAGGTTACCGGCCTCGCCAGAGGGGATGCAGTTAAATCCTGGAAATCCGGCAATACAAAAATTGCCAAAGTTTCCGACAAAGGTGTGATCACAGCCCAGAAAAAGGCCGGCAGCACCAGCATCACCGTTACACTGAAAAGTGGAAAGACGGCAGTGATCAAAGTAAAAGTACAGAAAGAAACGGTAAAGACCACAAAGATCAGTGGACTGAGCAAAAATCTGACCATTAAGAAGGGAAAATCCCTGACACTGAAACCGGTGATCTCACCATTTACCTCCGGCGAAAAAGTTACCTACACCACTTCCAACAAGAAGATCGCCACAGTCACATCCAAAGGTAAGATCACAGCAAAGAAGAAAGGCAGTGTCAACATCATTGTCAGATCCGGTAAGAAAGCAGTGAAGATCAAAGTTACCGTCAAATAAAAAAACAAGAGAGAAGAGTCCTGGAACTTTTGAAGTGACAGGGCTCTTTCTATTCTGAAAAATCGACAAAAAATAAACGAATATGACAACTTTTAATCATAATTAATACCATACAGTTTTGCGAAAACTGATGAAAATCACAAATATTTCACAAATATATTGACAAACAGCAAAAATAATTATATCATTTGCCTATAATGAAGTCTGTAAATTAAGTGCTTCGGCACAGGAAGCCGGGTGAGAATCCCGCACAGGACCGCTACTGTATCGTAACTGGTTAAATAATCATCAAACAGTTACCAAGTCAGATACGTTTACAGATGGATAATAGTCACTTCGGAATCAGGTGTGCTGTTGGATCAGGTCGTTATTCAGCCATACCTCTGCCCGGAGATATGGCTTTTTATTTTGTATTTGTCGTTTATAATTTTTTTAATGGTGCGTTGAGGTTTGGTTGTGTAAAATGTTTTTCAAAAAGGAGGTTTTAAAATGCGTAAAAAAGACACAACGAAAAAACTTCAGGCAGTACTTATCGTAGCTGCTATGGTTGCTGCAACGACTCCGGTATCTGCATTTGCAGCGGAAGATTTTGCAGAAGACCAGATCCAGATGGAAGTGGAAGCAGACGAGGATACTGCCAGCGTAACAACAGAAACTTCTGAAGGAACAGGAGAAGTAACCCAGGATGCAGATGTGGATCTGTTTGGTGACGGTTCCGAATCGGCGGAAGTACAGGCTGACACTACATATACAGCCGCTTCCCTGGCAGAACTGCTGAACAAAAACGCATACGCGATCCGTCCCAGATGTAAGGAAAATCAGAAGGCCACAGACAAGGTAAGGGATATGCTGGTTGGTTATACAGGACTTTCCCAAGATGCCATTACAGTCACTGTAAAATCCACAGAAAATGCCAGCCTTGTAGATACTGACGGTACAATCCACTACATCCAGATGGATACCCTGAACAGTTACACGTATTCCCAGAATGTGGCATGTGTGTTCACCATTGGATATGATGGTGCAACTGCAGACACCAAGTCCTTCAATGTAACCGTAGGATGGGATCAGACAGCTTTTAAGGCAAAGATGCAGGCCGAAGCAGATACACTGGTCATTGCCAACATCCTCGGAAGTAACACTTCTTCAACAGAAGTAACCTCAGATCTTACATTACCGCAGATCATGGGAACCAATGCACGTCAGGTATGGAGTCAGGTTACCTGGACCTCCAGTGACCCTGATATCATTGCCATCCAGAGCACAGGATATGATTCCCTTATCGATCCAAAAGCTGGTAAGATCACCCAGCCTACCAATGACACAGAAGTCACTTTAACTGCAACCTTCAAGGCAAACGATACGATCCTGAACGACAATGTAGAATCTGTAGATGATTTCGGAACTATCGTTAAAACTTTTAAAGTTACAGTAAAAGGAAATGGTATCAGTGGCCCAACTGTAGCGGATTTGGAAAATGAAATAGAAGATTGTTATCTGAATGTCAACAACGATAGCAGTGTTACTAACGGCGGAATCCATTATTACGCCGGCACTAAAGACAGTGTTGAGGTGAGTACTGATGAAAACAAACCAAATATTCTTTCCGGAGATCTTCAGTTGCCAAGATACACACGTATCAAAAAAAATGGAGAGTATGTTTTTGCAAACAGGGAGATCACTGTTACATCCAGTAATGCTTCCGTTGCTACAGTCAATGGATACAGAGTTGCTGTCAACCTGCTTCAGGATGCAGATGTAGAGGTATCTCTCACGATCACTCTTACCAGAGATGGAGTTTCTGCTTCAAAAACAATTTATTTTAAAGTTCAGAAATTAGATGACAAAACATTAGAGGCTGAAAAAAAATTAATCGAACATGCAAAGAAGAACATTTTTGATGGTATCAAAGGTCTGAACACCGATCCTAAGAACATTACAAAAAAACTTACAACTTTCCAGGAGCTTAATCAGATCGATGGAACGTATGTATGGGTTCATAATGCATCTGAAATGACAGAGCAGGGAATCGTGGCAGATGGTTATTTTGATGACCCATGGGAAATGGAAGCCAAAGGTTACAATCGTTTTCGCTCATCCAACCCAAGTGTAGTTGCCCACGAAAACCTTGTGATCACCAAGCCTGCTTCTCCAACAGAGGTAACCATCACCTGTTGGCTCACCAGTGAAAAATATGGTTCGTATTATAAGTATGCTTCTGATGATGAGTTTAAGAACAAATTTAAGGGGCTTTACAGAGTAGAGGCAAATGTAACCTTAACGATCATGCCGGAAAAAGCAGATCAGGATCCACTTGAAAGTGCCATTTATGCAGCAAGTACCTTCATAGATTCAGTTGTTGTAGGAAATAATCCGGGAGAATACCCGCAAAGTGCCAAAGATGCTCTGCAACAGGCAATTGATACTGCTAATGCGATACTTGATTCTGAACCTTCAGGAACAGAAAAGCAAAACGCAATTGATACCTTAAATGCTGCAGTACAGGCATGTAAGGACAGCCAGATTCCGAAGGAAGCTACGGTAACCTTTATGACCAATCTTGTTTCCAATGCGCCTGGTACCAGATACACTGTAACTGCCAGCGGAGACACCGCAGCAACTTACGGATATGATTACAAAGATAAAGAATATGCAAAAGAAGTAACCGTACTGGATGCAGCAGTAGCACTTCACAGAGCTGTTTACGGAGATGCATTTACCAAAGATACTGCCAGAAGCTATCTGGACGTAGCAGTATCCGGTGGAAATGTATGGTTCAACAAATTTATGGAAATGGACTGCAGCAGCAACTTTGGATTCCTGGTAAATGATGCCGTTCCTACTCCAGGTTCATATGCCAACAATGCAGTTCTTAGTCAGGGAAACCTGGTTACTTACTTTGGTTTCTTTGATACAACCGATTATACCGATGAATATTTACATTTTGTAAATGTTCCTACAGGCAGCATTCCTGCAAATACCTCATTTACCCTGACACTGAAAGGCTTTAAGATCGTAGATGGTATCGAATCAGATACGGAAAAAGCCGGATACACCGTTACTGTCAAAAACAAAACAACCGGTGTAATCACAACATCTGTCACAAACACAGCTGGTCAGGCAGCCTTTACCTTACCAGCCGGAACTTATGAAGCTTATGTGACCGGTTCGTCAGGAAGTCAGTATTATGTTGTACCAACAATAGATCTGACTGTTAAATGATCAGGTAAAAGTTTCAATAAAGAGAGCAGGAGACATCACCTCCTGCTCTCTTTTACACTTTAAATGGAAGGAAATAATCGTTATGAAATATAACTTTATTAAAAAGCTGGAAGCCCTTCTCATTTCCTCAGCCGTCGTATTAACCACTGGTATTTCGCCGATCCAGACCTGGGCATTTGATGATGGGTTTGTTCAGACAGAACAGGATTTGTCTGTAGAAATTGATGATAATGAACAGGATGTTACAGACAATATTTCTGTTGAAAATAATACAGATACAGAGGTAACTGATTCCTCAGAAGATTCACAATTATCAGCTGCTGAAGATTTTTCAGACACTGTTTCAGTGGGAGAAGATATTTCAGAAACGGAAGCCAATGAATTATTATCCAAAGTAGCTACAAAACTTAAGACTCTACTAAGTTCGTCAAATACTCCCGTAAATATATTATATTCTGAAAATCTGAATATTGCAGACTATATAGAGGAGCATTTACAGGAGTGGATGGGACAGGAAACAGATGTCAGCGGAGTCACTGTCTCATTTGCATCACCTATGTCCTTATATAAAAAATATTTTGATGAAGCAGGAAATATCATATTATGGAAGACAGGTACTTTCCAAGTAACACCCAGACAAAAAGTAGCCATTAAAGTTACTTTTCATTATGGTGGATTTGAAAAAACTTCAGGATATCTTGCTGCCTATTTAGGACCTGATGCTCCATATTATAATACAAAAGCCCAGGAAGAAGTAAATGCTTTGACCTTTGATCAAATGAGAACAAATACTTCTGATGAAGAAACAAATGTTACTTCTGACCTGCATTTGCCAGCATATTTATTGCCGGAAGGAGTACAGGGATGTTATTCCAGGATCACATGGTCAACGGATCATCCGGAAATCTTACAGATCGGAGAACTTGGAACAGATAATTATTATGCGGCAACATTAAACCGCCCGGCAAAAGATACAACGATCCTATTGACTGCTCATGGAAAATTTAAGCTGTCAGATGATTATCCAAATGGAATGGAAGAACGCACCAGAACATTCAGCCTGACTGTAAAGGGAATGTCACTTGCAACTTTTAAGCCAGTAGATACATCAGGAGTAACCTTAAATAACGTCTCAGCTACAGTAAAGGATGCAGACGGAAATCTGGCAGAATCCAAGGGAGAGCTTACTTTTGCGGTAACACCAAACAAAACTTATACTTATGAGTTAAGTGCGGAAGGCTATGGCACAGTAAAGGGAACTTTCACTCCTGGTGAAGAGGCAATAGAGATCCCGGTCACTTTAAAGTCCAACGAGGAGATCAATCAGGAAAACCAGCAACGGCTGGATGCTGTAGCAAAGGCAGTGGATGCCAGACTGACAGATCCTTCACAGACCCTTCTGGATTCCAGTAGTGGCACCAGCATTACCGCTTACATTCAGAGCCATCTTCCGGACTATACCGATGCGGAAACCGGAGATATCACTGTCACCATAAAGGACAGGGATGAGGCAGCTGCCACCTGTATCAGCGAAGACGGTACTATCACCTACATGCTTTCCCCAGTGGAAATCTCCAGAAAAGCAGGCCTGAAATTTGTTTATACCATCGGTGGTGTATCAGCAGAATCTGCAGACTGGAACTATATTACGGTAGGACCGGATATCACAGGCTATAATGCCAGGGTTCAGGAAGAAAGCAGCCAGGTTACAGAAGACACCATCAAAGGCAGCAATGCCTCCCTGGAAACTGTAACAGAATCCCTGGTCCTTCCGGCTTATGTGTCAGAACCGGACAGCAGCTACAGCCAGATCACCTGGTCCAGCGACAATCAGGCAGTGGAGATCGGTGAAGCTGAAAACAATACCTACAAAGTAACTGTCCACAGACCGCTTCCCTTCACGAAAGATGCAGAAGTAAACCTGACCGCTACTTTCCAGGCAAAGATCGCAGGCCAGTACAAAGGCCTGGAGTCTGCTTCCCGCAGCTTTAAGGTTACTGTACCTGTGCGTACACCGGAAACCTTCAACGCTTCCATTCATGTCCGTACCACAGATGGAAAAGATGCAGAAGGCATCGCCATCGAAGTAAAAGACCCTGACGGAACCCCGGTCACAGCAGAAAACGGCATCTACAGGGTTACAGAAAGAAAGGAATATTCTTACACAGTCAAAAAAGAAGGTTATACCACTCTGGAAGGAACTTTCCTTCCTGTAGAGGACAACACCAGCATTGATCTGACCATAGTAACGGAGGCAGAGACCAGGGCGGCAGAAGAAAAGCTGGATCTTCTTATCGAAATCCTGGATAAGAATCGCGGTAAGCTGGATGGCTGGCATCCGGATTACAAGAAAGATAAAAATTATGGAGATTACATGAAAAAATATCTCCAGGAAAATCTCAGCAGATTTACAGACAAAGAGATAAATTTCAGCAATATCACCATACGGGCTTATAACAAAAGTGGCCGTTATACACAGATAGCAGAAAATGGGGATATTATCTGGCCGTTGTCGTTAGCATATAATGGAACAAACATTACTGATCTGTGTTATGAATTTCGGTGCGACGGTGTTGTCAGAAACTTTGAAAAAAACCTATACCCCGTTTTACTTGACCAGGATATTGAAGGCCATAACCGGAAAGTAAAAGAAGAGCTGGACACCATAACATTTGAACTGATCCGGGGAAACGCTGACGATACGGAAGATTCTGTTACAAAGGCACCAACACTTTATGCCTATGCAAATTACCTAAAATATGAAGAAAAGAGTTTTGGGCATATTGAATGGTCCACCGACCGGCCGGATATTATTGAGATCGGTGAACAGAGAAGGATGGTTGGAAACAACATGTATTATAATGCCTACGATGTAAAAATGAACTTTCCTTCCGATCAGGATGTACAGGTCCATCTGAAAGCGACCATTACCCCACACCTGCTTACGCCTTCTTATGCAGGAAATTATAAAGATGATCTGAAAACATATGAAAAGACCTTTACTCTCACCATCAAAGCCAATCCATATACGGAAGAAGAACTGCAGAAATATCTGGATGACGCTGTGGAAAAAGAAGTGGAATGGAAGGGTACTACATGGCCCTTTCATACTCAGAGCAGTACAGGCGGAGACCCCCATTATATAATCCTGGGATTTAATGAAGAACTAATGGACAACGGTATTCTTTCCCTGGATTCTGAGAGAGGCCTTCTGGCAATCGACCGGTCATCTTCCATACATTTCGATATATATCCGGATATTTTTGCCACTTCAGAAGCAACGACCACAGATAACCTTATCTTTACCTACACAGTAGGCAATGTTACAGTAAAAAAAGTCCTGCCCATTACCATCCGGACAGAGTCAAAAGAAACTGCCCTCCGGGATACAGACAAGATCCAGGAAAAATTTGAGGAAACGCTGTTAAATGGACAGGATCCAAAGGCTGTCAGTAAAGACCTGCAGGAAATAGTTACTTTCAAAACAGACAATGGAAAATGGTATCTTTTTCAAAAGGATAAGAATGTCAACAGCTTCTTTACTTCCTCCAACCCGGAAGTGATAGCTGATATCTGTACCGAAAATGAAAACGGAAAATTTGTCTATAAAGTCAACATACCGAAGGTGACCACAGAGGTGACCCTTTCTGCTTATGTATCCAATGATGTCTATGGAGATTTTGTGAAACATTTCTATGATGAGCATGAGGATCTTCAGACTCTGTACATGCACCCGGTATCTGTGACTGTAACAGTTGTAGGTGAAAGCAGCCAGAAGCTGGCAGATACCATCAACAAGGCAAGCCAGTACTATAAATCCATTAAAAAGGAACCGGAAGGAACAGAACCCGGATGCTATCCGGAAGGAACTAAGGCCACACTCCAGAAAGCCATTGACGATGGAAAGGCACTCCTTACCCGAAAGGATGCCACAGGGGAAGAACTGGACGCTGCCATAGAAGCACTGGAAAACCTGATCCAGACAACCAAGGATTCCTATATCTGGGCAGAAGCACAGGTAACCGTAAAGGCATACCAGCTTCCTGGTGAAGCAGGAGATATCCTAGATCTGAAGGTAAGTGCAGGTCTCTCTGAGAAATACGGCTACTCCAAACCGGAAGCCTACAGGAACCAGGTAACCGCACAGGATGCATTTATCGCAGCAGAGATCCGTATCCTGGGTGAGGAAGACTTTGCGGCAGACCCGAGAAGATACCTGGAGATCGGCGGCGAAAGCGGCAAGGCAAACCATGGCTGGGTCACCAAGATCTTCGGCATCCGTACAGAAGACCTGGGATACTGTGTCAACAACAAGATCCCTATGTACCCGGATGATCCCAATACCGGAAGTGTGGCAGATGATACCGTACTCCGCCCTGGAGACCTTCTCACAGTATTCCTTTATGGGGATACAGAGAACTGGCAGGATCTGTACCTGTACTTTAAGTCCGTGCCATCCACACTGGATGCAGGGGAGAGCCTTACCCTTACCCTTCTGGGAATGCACCCCTTTAATATGAAGGAAGAGGCTACCGCCAGAGGCGGATTTACTGTCAACCTCCGCAGCGAAGAGGGCCAGTGGCTGAAAGGTGTCACAGACGAGAACGGAAAGGTTACTTTCCAGGTAGAAAAAGCCGGACATTATACTGCAGACATCACAGAAAAACCGGAAGGAACACAAGACGTTCATTTTGTATTCCCTGTAGACAGACTTACAGTCCTTCAGAAAGCAGAAAACCTGACTGTTCCTGAGATCAGCGAGACTACAGACCTTAAGGACCTCCAGATCATGGAAGGAGACAAGGTCCTGAAAGAGGACAAAGACTACAGCGTCAAGGAAACAACCGAAGGACATACGGTAACCGTAACGATCACCTTCCAGGGGATCTATACAGGAGAAACCGTCCGTACCTATACCACAGCCCATAAGTTTGACAAATACAGAACAACAGCAAAAGCAACGGTATCCGCACCGGAAAAGAGGGAGTATACCTGCTCCGTCTGCGGCAAAAAAGAGACAAGGAATTACGGAAAGAAACTGACTCCTTCCATGAAGGTAAATGTTTCCGGTATCACCCTGAAACTGAAACAGAAAACCGCTGGTGTGAAGGTTACCGGCCTTGCAAGGGGCGATTCCATTAAATCCTGGAAGTCCAGCAATACAAAGATTGTAAAAGTCACCAGTAAAGGCGTGATCACAGCCCAGAAAAAGACAGGCAAAGCCAACATCACCGTTACACTGAAAAGTGGAAAGAAGGCAGTGATCAAAGTAAAAGTACAGAAAGGAACCGTAAAGACCACAAAGATCAGCGGACTGGACCGGAACCTGACCATTAAGAAAGGAAAATCCCTGACACTGAAACCGGTGATCTCACCATTTACCTCCGGCGAAAAAGTTACCTACACCACTTCCAACAAGAAGATCGCCACAGTCACATCCAAAGGTAAGATCACAGCAAAGAAGAAAGGCAGTGTCAACATCATTGTCAGATCCGGTAAGAAAGCAGTGAAGATCAAAGTTACCGTCAAATAAAGAAAAGCTCAGCAAAGAGTCCTGGAACTTACGGAGTTTCAGGGCTCTTTAAAAATGTTTAAAAAAAAATTGACTAGTTTTTTAGAATGCACTATAATAAATCTGTATGTAGAAAAGACTTGCAAAGTGAGAAAACTTATGATAAAAAGTATGACAGGCTTCGGCCATGCAGAAAAAGTTACCGGCCAGTGCAGGATCACTGTGGAACTGAAATCCGTCAATCACAGGTATCTGGACCTGAACATCAAGATGCCCCGGCGTTTCAATATGCTGGAGGGTCAGGTCCGGAATCTGATGAAACAGTTTATGCAGCGTGGAAAAGTAGATGTATTCATCACCTATGAAGACTATGCTTCCAATGCATATACACTGAAATATAACAAAGAACTGGCAGCTGAATATCTGGGATATCTGAACCAGATGGCAGAAGAATTCCACATCGAAAATGATGTACGGGTCACTTCTCTTTCCAGATATCCGGAAGTTCTGACAATGGAAGAGCAGTCCGTTGATGAAGTAGCTATGTGGGAGCTTCTGGAGGGTCCTCTTACAGAGGCATGTACCAGATTCGTAGAAGCCAGAACCCGGGAAGGTCAGCATCTGAAAGAAGATCTGATCGCCAAGCTGGATAATCTTGACAATATGGTTTTTGCTGTAGAAAAAAGATTTCCTCAGGTAGTTCAGGATTACCGGGAGAAACTGGAAATCAAGGTTCGTGAGCTTCTGGAGGATTCACAGATTGATGATAACCGTATAGCAGCAGAGGTGGTTCTCTTTTCTGACAAGATCTGTAACGATGAAGAGACTGTCCGGCTTCACAGTCATATTCAGGGCATGAAAGATATCCTTCAGGAAAAAGAAGGTGTAGGACGTAAGATGGACTTTATGGCTCAGGAGATGAACCGGGAAGCCAATACCATTCTTTCCAAATCCAATGACCTTCAGATATCCAATATCGCTATTGACCTGAAAACGGACATCGAAAAAATACGTGAACAGATCCAGAACATCGAATAAAGGGGTATAATTATCTGTGTCCAGATTAATCAATATCGGATTTGGGAATGTTGTAAATTCCCGCAAGATCGTAGCAGTTGTAAGCCCTGATGCAGCGCCTGTCAAAAGAATGGTCCAGAATGTAAAGGGAACCCGTTCTCTGATAGATGCCACTCAGGGACGTAAGACCAAGGCAGTGATCGTCACATCGGATGATTATCTTGTTCTTTCGGCACTTCAGCCGGAGACCATTGCCCGAAGGTTTGCAGAAGCCTACGAAAATCAAGAAAAGGAAGAGGAACATGAGTAAAGGTGTTTTAGCAGTCGTATCCGGTTTTTCAGGAGCCGGAAAGGGTACCATTATGAAAGCCCTGTTGAAAGAGTATGATGATTATGCATTATCTATTTCTGTTACTACAAGGTCCCCCCGTCCAGGTGAAGAAGATGGACGTGAGTATTTTTTCCGTACCAGAGAAGAAGTAGAAAAGATGATCGCAGAAGATCAACTTCTTGAATATGCAGAATACGTTGGAAATTATTATGGAACTCCCCGTTTTTATGTAGAAGATATGCTTGCCAGAGGCAAGAATGTGATCCTGGAAATAGAACTCCAGGGTGCCATGCAAATAAAACAAAAGAACCCGGAAGCGGTTCTGGTTTTTATTACACCACCTTCTTTTGAAGAATTAAAGAACCGTCTCATAGGCAGGGGAACAGAGACAGAAGAAGTCATCAACTCCCGCCTTGCGCGAGCCGCAGAAGAAGCAGAAGAGATGGATAAATATGACTACATCGTAGTCAATGACCAGGTAGAAGACTGTGTACACTGCCTCCATCAGATTATTTTAAGCGAACGCTGTAAAGTACACTGTAACGAAGAACTGATTAAAACGATCCAGGAAGAAGCCCGGGTCTTTGCGAAAGGAGATAAATAATATGATACATCCGTCATATACAGAACTTATTCAGGCTATCAACAACAATGCAGAGGAAGACGACAACACCATGATGCTGAACAGTCGTTACTCTCTGGTACTCGCCACCAGTAAAAGAGCAAGACAGCTGATTGCAGGAGCAGAGCCTCTTGTTTCCGGTACAGCAGGAAAGAAACCTCTTGCTATTGCCATTGATGAACTTTACAAAGGACAGGTAAAGATCGTTGCTACCGGTGAAGAAAACGAAGAAGAAACCAAAGCAACAGCTTCAGCAGTTACTGATGAGGCAGTTACAGAAGAGGCTTCTGAAACACCGGAAGAAACTACAGAAGAAAACACCGAAATTTAATAAATAAATTATTATAATCAGAAGACTTTCTACAGTCTTCTGATTATGTCTATCAGGAGATTATATGAAAATATTGTTTATATCACTGGGATGTGACAAGAACCTTGCTGATTCCGAAGAAATGCTTGGACTTCTTACAGGCAGCGGCCACGAGATCGTGGATTCTGAAGAAGAGGCAGAAGCAATTGTGGTCAATACCTGTTGCTTTATTCACGATGCCAAAGAAGAGAGCATCAACACCATCCTCGAAATGGCAGAATATAAGAAATCAGGCATATGTCAGGTACTGATCGTTACCGGTTGCATGGCGCAGCGGTATAAAGAAGAGATCGTCCAGGAGATTCCGGAGGTGGATGCTGTCTTAGGTACCACTTCTTATGACGATATCGTGCAGGCTCTGAATGAGGCTTCCGCCGGCAAGCATTTTGAAGAGTTTAAGGATATTAACTTTCTTCCGGAAGATTCCGGCAGAAGAGTGATCACTACAGGAGGACATTTTGGCTATCTTAAGATTGCAGAAGGATGTGACAAACACTGTACTTACTGTATTATTCCTTCTCTGCGTGGTAATTTCCGCAGTGTACCGGAGGAAAGACTTCTGGCACAGGCTGAATACATGGCTTCCCAGGGCGTAAAAGAACTGATTCTTGTAGCTCAGGAAACTACTGTATATGGTACAGATCTTTATGGAAAGAAAACGCTGCATCTTCTTCTCAGAAAGCTCTGCCAGATCAAAGGCATCCGCTGGATCCGTATTCTATATTGTTATCCTGAGGAGATTTATGATGAATTGATCCAGGTAATGAAAGAAGAAAAGAAAATCTGTCATTATCTTGATCTTCCTATCCAACATTGCAGTGACCGTATCCTGAAAAGGATGGGACGTCGTACCTCCAAGGCACAGCTTGTTGAAATTATCACAAAGCTTCGGAAAGAAATTCCGGATATTGTTCTCCGTACCTCTCTGATCACAGGTTTCCCTGGTGAGACAGAAGAGGATCATCAGGAACTGATGGAGTTTGTAGATGAGATGGAATTTGACCGTCTTGGTGTCTTTACGTATTCACCGGAAGAAGACACTCCCGCTGCTACTATGAAAGATCAGATCCCGGAAGAACTGAAAGAAGAACGTAGGGATGAGATCATGGAACTGCAGCAGGAGATTTCTCTGGACAAAGGCAATCAACGTATCGGTCAGGAAATGCTTGTAATGATCGAAGGTAAAGTATCCGGAGAAAGTGCATATATCGGACGTACCTATATGGATGCTCCGAAAGTAGACGGTTATATGTTCGTTCAGACAGGAGAGCTTATGGTAACAGGTGATTTTGCAAAAGTACGTGTTACAGGAGCTCTTGAATATGACTTAATAGGAGAATTGACAGATGAATACACCGAATAAACTTACAGTAGCAAGAATGATCATGGTTCCTTTCCTGGTAATATTTTTACTGACCGGATGGGGTGGAGAGTCCAACCGTTACATTTCGCTTGCATTATTTGCAGCTGCAAGTATCACTGACTGGTTTGACGGTCATCTTGCAAGAAAATACAACCTTATTACCAATTTTGGTAAATTTATGGATCCCCTGGCGGATAAGCTTCTTGTATGCTCTGCCATGATCTGCATGATTGAACTGAACAGACTGCCTGCATGGGTAGTTATCATTATCATCGCCAGAGAATTTATTATCAGCGGTTTCCGCCTGATTGCTGCAGAAAATGGTGTTGTCATTGCAGCAAATTACTGGGGCAAATTCAAAACCGTATCCCAGATGATCATGATCATCCTTCTGATCCTGGATTTTGGAGGAAGTGTATTTGGAATTCTGGAGCAGATCTTTATCTGGCTTTCTCTTGTACTGACAGTGGTTTCTCTTATAACTTACATCTGGCAGAACAAGTCCGTACTTTCTATGCAGGAATAACCAAAAAAATCAGATTTTTCTCCCGTACCTGGCTGGTTTATTGCAGCCAGATACGGGTTTTTATGTTAAAGTATGCAAGAGAAGCTGCCAGTAGTAGATTCTCTGTATTTCGACATTTTTTAACGTATCATCCGCATCAGTCCTATGATACGGTCCATTTTTGCCTGTTCCTTGGGACTTTTTCCTTCTTTCAATACATCCAGGATTGCAGAAATCTCCGGTTGCGAAAAATTCAGCCCATTCTTTTTTCCTCTGGAAGCAGCCTCCATAAGAAAAGGAAGCATATCCGAGGGATTTTTCCCCACACCTTGATCTGCAAGTTGCTGTAACATATCCAGTTTGGATTTATCCATATTTTTCAGTTCGGGATTTTCTTTCCAGTCCTCATTCATAAATTCTCCTTTACAGATTGATTTGTGTTTATTCGTTCATGGTTTTCAGGATCTGCATCATAGCCAGCATATTGGTAACCTGATTCAGTTTCTGTTGGCTCTGTCCATAAGTAAATGGACGGATTTCTTCCAGCATATCCAAAGGATCCGAAACATCGCTACTGCAGATTTCCATATCCTTACAGGAATTCGAAAAGAGAGAAAGGGTATTCATTAGTTCTGATGTTTTGGTATAAACAGACAGAAACTGCTGCCCCCGAAAGGGAAGATAGGGTATAAAGGCTTTCAGCATTTGTCGGTTGTCATCGGTGACTATCTCATCAAGAACGGTTTGTGGTAAATGCTTATTTTCCATAAAAACCTCCCATGATTATAGTATGCTTTTTGCTTTTATGGTATGACAGTATCCCATGATCTGACATACTATAAACATATATCGGATTGCACGAAATAATTCGCAGGTATCAATTCATATATATCATAAATCATTTAACAGAAAGGAAATCAGAATATGGAAGAATTCGCAGAGAATAAGAATCCTGACAGAAAAAGGAATGAAAACCTGATCCTTCGTGGAAATGCTTTTTATGAGATAGATTTGGAATGCATGAAAAGGAAAAAGCAAAAATCAGTTTCCACAGCAGATTCTGAAAATCCACCTCAAAAAAGGCAGAGGAATTAACCTCTGCCCGGGCAGATTCTGTCAGCAGCATCCACAACCATTATTGCCGCAGCCACCGCAAAGCAGCAGGAGCACAATGATCAGCCAGCAGTTGTCACCACTGTTGCTACAGCTGCATCCATTTCCGCATCCATTGTTGCCACAGCAGCACATGAGAATGATGATCCAGAGAATGCAGTTACAGGAATTTCCGTTAGTAAGACCCCAGCCATTATTGCCACAGCTGTTACCGCATCCGTTACCACATCCACATCTTTCTTCACATCCACAGTTTGTAGCAGCTAAATCACTCATGAAGGAATCCTCCAAATATTTATTTACACTTCATTTTATGAAAGGAACCTGTCCCGGGTGACAGAAAGAAAATAACCATTTGCAGATTTTTATCAGTTACTTTTATCACTTTAAGTTGTTAAAACGTTAAGAAAACACCCTTGACAAACATTTTTGGTGTTTGTATACTTTTAAGCGTATACATTCAAACATATACCAAACAGGCTTTGAAGGGAAAAAGTAGCCTGAAGAGAACACACAGAGAGTAGCCGGGTGGTGAGAGGCGCGTGGGAAATTCATGTGAATACATCCTGGAGCTCTGCACCGAATTTACCAGTAGGCTGCAGCGGATTGGCACTCGTTACTGTGCTCAATGAGGCAGATTATTTCTGCGAATTTAGGTGGTATCACGGGACCCGGTTCTCGTCCTAAACGGACAGGAACCGGGCTTTTTTAATACCATAGCATGCAGAATATACTGTGCCAAAACTTTTCTGCATCTCATTACAGGAGGAATTTATTATGACAGTATGGGAAGAATTGAAGGCCAGAGGCCTGATTGCCCAGGTAACAGATGAAGATGAAATCAAAGAAATGGTAAACAATGGAAAGGCAACTTTTTATATCGGCTTTGACCCTACCGCCGATAGTCTTCATGTAGGACATTTTATGGCTCTTTGCCTGATGAAACGTCTGCAGATGGCAGGCAATCGTCCGATCGCACTTCTCGGTGGAGGTACCGGTATGATCGGAGATCCATCAGGAAGAACCGATATGCGTCAGATGATGACAAAAGAAACCATCCAGCACAATATTGACTGCTTCAAGAAACAGATGTCTCGTTTTATTGATTTTTCTGACGGAAAGGCACTGATGGTTAATAATGCGGACTGGCTTCTGAATCTGAATTATGTAGATCTGCTTCGTGATGTAGGCGCACATTTCTCAGTAAACCGTATGCTTACTGCTGAATGCTACAAACAGCGTATGGAAAGAGGACTTAGCTTCCTTGAATTCAACTACATGATCATGCAGAGTTATGACTTCTATATGTTATATCAGAAATACGGCTGCAACATGCAGTTTGGCGGTGATGATCAGTGGAGCAACATGCTCGGCGGTACAGAACTGATCCGTCGTAAACTTGGCAAAGATGCATACGCTATGACCATCACACTTCTTCTGAACTCAGAAGGCAAGAAGATGGGTAAGACACAGTCTGGTGCTGTATGGCTTGATCCGAACAAGACATCTCCATTTGATTTCTATCAGTATTGGAGAAATGTGGATGATGCAGACGTTATCAAATGCATGCGTCTTCTTACATTCCTTCCGCTTGAGCAGATCGACGAGATGGCAACATGGGAAGGAAGTCAGTTAAACAAAGCCAAAGAAATCCTTGCATATGAACTGACCAACCTGGTTCATGGTGAAGAAGAAGCCAAGAAAGCACAGGAAGGCGCAAGAGCACTTTTCTCTGGCGGAGCTGACACTGCACATATGCCGACCACAGAACTGACTGATGAAGACTTCGCAGAAGAAGGAACCATTGACCTTATTACCATGCTGATCAAAGCAGGTCTTGTTCCGACACGTTCTGAGGGGCGTCGTGCAATCGAGCAGGGTGGTGTTTCCATTGATGGTGAGAAGATCACAGACATCAAACACACGGTTTCCAAAGATACCCTTACAGGTGATGGAGTTGTCCTCAAGCGAGGCAAAAAGAAATTTAACAGAGTTTATGCCAAATAATAAGTATTTATATACTTTCTTTTAGGAGGAAAGAATCATGAAGAAATACGGAGTAAACGAACTTCGTCAGATGTTCCTTGATTTCATG
>OLRJ01000432.1_pt1 | contig 43186 bp, 68 predicted proteins | sample 1672741 | NCBI WGS metagenome assembly OLRJ01 (sample SAMEA3136719, study PRJEB25190) | human gut metagenome | biome: human gut; feature: human-associated habitat; material: faeces | place: Austria | collected 2013 | reverse complement strand
ATAATTAAAATATTAAATATTAAATATTAAATTATTTTAATTATTGTTATTTTGTTATTTTGCTATTTAACATCTGGAATGTGGATATGTTATCTGCCGGACAAGTGTTTTAATGTAAATGATTGTGTCGGATTTTAACGGCGTATTTGAAAAAGGGATTGAAGAAAAAGGGATTGAATATGAAATTAAATAAAAAATTATTGGGAGTAGCAAGTGCAGGCTTAATGGCAGCGGGATTATTTGCAGGCTGTGCAGGCGGAGCTTCCCAGAATACAAATACAACAGGCGACAATGGGGATAAGCTTAAGGTCGTTACAACAATTTACCCTGAATATGACTGGGTAAAAAATGTCGCAGGTGACAATGCCAATGTAGAGTTATTACTTAAGAACGGTATTGATATGCATAACTACAGCCCAAGCGTTGAAGATATGGCAAAGATTTCCGACTGTGATTTATTTGTATATGTTGGCGGCCCATCTGACAGCTGGGTAGAGGGTGCTCTTAAAAATGCTTCTAATAAGGATATGAAGGTTGTTAAACTCCTTGATGTTGTGGCAGACAGCTTAAAGGAAGAGGAAACTGTTGAGGGTATGCAGGTTACAGACCATGATCACGATGATGAAGACCATGATACTTCAGAATATGATGAGCATGTATGGTTATCATTAAAGAATGCAGAGAGATTTGTAAATGAAATCTCAGAGAGTCTCGTATCATTAGATTCAGCAAATGCAGATGCATATTCAGCAAATGCAAAGGCCTACAATACTGAATTGGAAGCTCTTGATAAAGAATATTCAGAGGCTGTCAGTTCATCTACAGTAAAGACACTTCTTTTTGCAGACAGATTTCCATTCAGATATATGGTAGCGGACTATGGTCTTTCATACTATGCAGCATTTGACGGATGTGCAGCAGATACAAATGCAAGCTTTGAGACAGTTACATTCTTAGCTAAGAAAGTTGATGAATTAGGTTTAAAGCATGTTTTAAAAATAGATGGAAGTGATGGCAAAATTGCCAAGACAGTAGTTGAGAATACAAATGATAAAAACCAGGATATTCTCGAACTTGATTCAATGCAGTCTGTAAATGACGATGAAATCAACAGCGGTACAACATACTTAAGCATTATGAAAAGTAATCTTGAGGTTTTAAAGAAGGCTTTAAGTTAAATTAAGCCAGGTTATGTTGAACTGAGTGAAGTTAAGCTAATCTAAGCTGGCTTAACTTAGATTAGCTTACTTTAAGTTAGTCTAAGTTGAGTTAACTTAGTTCAGGTTAAGTACAGAACACTACGGAGGGAGAAAAATGGCACAGCTTACCTGTGAAAATGTATCACTTGGATACGATAATAAAACTATATTGAGCAATCTCTCCTTTTCTGTTAACAGTGGAGATTATTTATGTATCGTCGGAGAAAATGGTTCCGGTAAAAGTACACTTATGAGGACTATGCTTGGACTTCAGAAGCCAATGAGCGGGGAAATATCTTTAGGTGATGGCTTAAAAAAAGGTGAAATCGGTTATCTTCCACAGCAGACTGATGTTCAAAAGAACTTCCCGGCTTCCGTAAAAGAAATCGTTTTATCAGGATGTCAGGCAAGAGCGGGACTCAGACCATTCTATAATAATCAGGAAAAAGAAATGGCAGCAAATGCCATGAAGAAAATGAGAATAGAAGAATTTTCAAAGAGATGTTATAGAGAACTTTCAGGTGGACAGCAACAGAGAGTTCTTCTTGCAAGAGCACTCTGCGCAACTCAGAAAATTCTTCTTCTTGATGAGCCCGTATCAGGCCTTGATCCAAAGGTAACGGCAGAAATGTATGAGCTTATATCGGGGCTCAACAAAGAAGGCATAACAATAATAATGATTTCTCATGACATAGATGTTGCCATAAGTGAGGCCAGCCACATTTTACATATTTGCGATAAACCGTTTTTTGGAACTAAAGAGGAATATCTTAAGAGCGAGTTAGGCAGTAAGTTTATTGAACAGGGGGAGAAATGATAGAAGTATTTGAAAAAATAGCATTTTACATGCAATATCCCTTTGTAAGATATGCACTGATTGTAGGCGTGCTTATTGCACTTTGTTCCGGATTATTTGGTGTAACTCTTGTACTTAAGAAATTTTCATTTATCGGTGACGGCTTGTCACATATTGCATTTGGTGCCATTGCCATAGCAACTGTTATGAAAATGACCAACAACATGCCCCTTGTAATTGCAGTCACTGTTGTATGTGCAATTCTTATGCTTCGTACAAGTCAGAATTCCAAGATAAATGGTGATGCAGTCATTGCAATGATATCCGTAGGGTCTCTGGCAATAGGTTATCTGATTATGAACATTTTCCCTACATCAAGTAACATTGCAGGAGATATAGACAGTGTATTATTTGGATCAACATCAATACTTACACTTTCAGCTTCAGATGCCATCTGGTGTGGTGTACTGGCAACAATCGTAATAGGTGTGTTTATATTCTTTTACAATAAGATTTTTGCTGTTACATTTGACGAGAATTTCGCAAAAGCCACAGGAACAAGAGCCGGTGCATATAATTTACTCATTGCAGTTGTTATAGCAGTAGTAATTGTAGTTGCAATGAATCTTGTAGGTTCACTACTTATATCAGCTCTTGTTGTATTCCCTGCAATTTCAGCCATGAGAATATTCAAAAGCTTTTTAAGCGTAACAATATGCTCAGGTGTGCTTGCAGCATGTACATCGGCAGCGGGTATTTTAATATCAATCGTTGCCGGAACTCCGGTAGGTGCAACAATAGTAGTAGTTGACATTGCTGTATTTATTGCATTTTTCATTATTGGAAAAATATGCAGAAGATAATGCGGATTCGGAAAATTAAAATTTAGATTTCAGAATTCAGGTTGAAGATTAATAATAAAATTTCATAATAAAAAAGGTCACAGGTTTTAACGCCTGTGACCTTTTTCAATATTAAATATAATCCAAAATTAAATTTACATTGTTATATATACAACGATGTTATATATAACAATCCATTCGGATTAATTTATCTCAGATTACTTGTTAGCTCTGTAACGCTTCTTTGAATCAAGAATCTTCTTACGAAGTCTTAAATGCTCAGGTGTAATCTCGAGAAGCTCGTCTGTGTCGATGTAATCGAGAGCTTGCTCAAGGCTGAGGATTTTAGGTGGAACAAGACGAAGAGCATCGTCAGCACTTGCTGCACGAGTATTTGTAAGGTGCTTTGTCTTACAAACGTTTACTTCGATATCTTCTGTTCTTGGGTTTTCACCAACAATCATACCGGCATAAACTTCTTCACCAGGAGAGATGAATAATGAACCACGATCCTGAGCGTTAAATAAACCGTAAGCTACGGCAATACCACTTTCGTAAGCGATAAGTGAGCCGTTCTTTCTGTATGAAATATCACCCTTGTATTCTTCATATCCGTCAAATGAAGAATTGATTATACCGTTACCTCTTGTCTCTGTAAGGAACTGACCTCTGTATCCGATAAGACCTCTTGAAGGAATTCTGAATGTAAGTCTTGTACTGCTGTCAGCGATAGGTGCCATACCAAGGAGCTCACCCTTTCTCTGTGAAAGAGACTGGATTACTGCACCTGAGTATTCTTCAGGAACGTCGATGATAGCATTTTCCATTGGTTCCATCTTCTTGCCGTTTTCTTCTTTATAAAGAACTTCTGCCTTACTAACAGCGAATTCATATCCTTCACGACGCATGTTCTCAATAAGAACTGAAAGGTGAAGCTCACCTCTACCTGAAACCTTAAATGAGTTCTCTACGCCAGGAGTTTCCTCGACACGGAGACTTACGTCAGTGTTAAGCTCGTTGTAAAGTCTGTCTCTAAGGTGTCTTGATGTAACATACTTACCTTCTCTACCAGCAAGTGGGCTGTCATTTACCATGAAGTCCATAGAGATTGTAGGCTCAGAAATCTTTTGGAATGGAATTGCATCAGGAGCATTTACATCACAGATTGTATCTCCAATCTTAAGATCTGTGATACCTGATACTGCATAAATGTCTCCGCATGTTGCTATATCAACGTCTACCTTATTTAAACCTTCAAATGTATAAAGCTTTGTAATTCTTACTCTCTTACTTCTTGATTCATCATGGTGGTTAACAATAACAACTTCCTGGTTAACCTTGAGAGTACCCTGATCTAACTTACCTACACCGATACGACCTGTGAATTCGTTGTAATCGATTGTAGAAATTAACATCTGAGCAGGAGCTTCTTCATCACCGCCTGGAGCAGGAATGTGATTTACAATAGCCTCGAAGAGAGGAGTAAGATCCTTAGGTTCGTCATCAAGCTCGTTAAGAGCGAACCCTGACTTAGCTGATGCATAGATAAATGGGCAGTCAAGCTGTTCGTCATTTGCACCGAGCTCAATGAAGAGTTCAAGGATTTCATCGATAACTTCCTGAGGTCTTCCGTCAGGTCTGTCAATCTTGTTGATACAAACGATAACTGAAAGATCAAGTGAAAGAGCCTTGTCTAAAACGAACTTAGTCTGAGGCATAACACCCTCAAATGAGTCAACGATTAATACTACACCGTTAACCATTTTAAGAACTCGCTCAACCTCACCACCGAAGTCAGCATGTCCCGGAGTATCAATGATGTTGATCTTTGTGTCCTTGTAGAATACAGATGTATTCTTTGAAAGGATTGTGATTCCTCTTTCCTTTTCAAGATCGTTAGAGTCCATAACTCTGTCTTCTACTGTCTGGTTTGAACGGAATGTACCACTCTGCTTAAGAAGCTCGTTAACCATAGATGTCTTACCGTGGTCAACGTGTGCAATAATGGCAATGTTTCTGATATCCTGTGCTTTACTCATTGTTTCGTTCCTTTCGTTTTAATCAAATTTGTTTATAGATTATTCCTTATAATAAGTAATTATTACGGTTCAAAAATTTATAACTTTTATATTCTATCACATCAAATGTATATGTGCTATTAATATTATTTCTTATTTAATAAAGAAGAGAGTCAGAAAGTTAATAATCTTGATAAAATGTATATTGTATTTATTTAGGTTATATTTGCAAATGGTTTTATCATGTTATATTATTTTATTGATTTTTATAAATGCTTTGTTGTAACAGGTATTTAATACAGCCGAGTAAGCTTTTAAATTGAAAGGATCACAAATTAATGAACGAGCATATGGACTTAGATGACATTTTTGATGAAAAACCACATGATAAATGTGGAATCTTTGGTGCTTATGATTTAGACGGAGATAATGTAGCACAGACCATATATTACGGATTATTCTCTCTTCAACACAGAGGACAGGAGAGCAGTGGTATATCTGTAACAGATACTAACGGACCTTTAGGAGTGATCACATGTAACAAGGGCAAGGGTCTTGTTAATGAAGTGTTTGATCAGGAAAAGCTTGATAAAATGCATGGTAACCTCGGTGTAGGACATGTACGCTACTCTGAAGCTGGCAAGTCAGGTATCGAATTTGCTGAGCCTCTCGTTGTAAATTATTACAAGGGTACACTTGCATTAACACACAACGGTAATATCGTTAATGCAAATGAGCTTAAAGAGAAGCTTTCATATGATGGTGCTATTTTCCAGAGCGGTTCTGACTCAGAAATCGTTGGATATCTTTTAGCACGTGAAAGAGTTAAGACAAAGTCAGCTGAAGAAGCTCTTCTCAATGCATGTAAGCAGCTCAGAGGTGCATACTCACTTGTAATTACAAGTCCAAGAAAGTTAATTGGTGTAAGAGATCCATTTGGTTTCAGACCACTTTGTATCGGAAAGAGAGATAATACATATTTCATTACTTCAGAAACATGTGCTCTTGATACAGTTGATGCAGAATTTGTAAGAGATGTTGAGCCTGGTGAAATCGTTATTATTGACAGCGAAGGTAATATCACATCTAATAAGGAATTAGCTGCACCAACACCTGCAAGATGTATTTTTGAAAACATTTACTTCTCAAGACCTGACAGTGTATTTGACGGAGTAGGTGTAAATGCTTCAAGAATTCAGGCTGGTAAGATTCTTGCAAGAAAGTTCCCTGTAGAAGCTGACGTTGTATTCGGTGTTCCGGAATCAGGAAACCCTGCAGGTCTTGGTTATGCCATGGAATCAGGAATCCCATATATTAACGGATTCATCAAGAACAGCTACGTAGGAAGAACATTTATCAAGCCACGTCAGTCACAGAGAGAGACAGCTGTTAAGATTAAGCTTAATCCTATTAAGGAAGCTATCGAAGGTAAGAGAGTTGTTATCGTAGACGATTCAATTGTTCGTGGTACAACATCATTAAGAATTGTTAACATGCTTCGTGCAGCAGGTGCAAAGGAAGTTCATGTAAGAATCAGTTCACCACTTTTCATTCATCCATGTTTCTTCGGTACTGATATTCCATCAGAAGAGCATCTTATTGCTACAGGAAGAAATGTTGAGCAGATTTGTGAATACATTAATGCAGACTCTTTAGGATTCTTAGATTTAGAAGATCTTGACGATGTAGTATTCGGACATAAAGGATATTGTGATGCGTGCTTCTCAGGTAACTACCCTGTAGAGCCACCAAAGGAATATCTTGAAAAGAAGAATAAGAAATAATAAATTGTTTTTATAAAACAAGAATTAATATAATGGCTATAATTTTAAAATGGTATTTTAAAATTATAGCCATTAAGTATAATTATACTTAATGTAATACAGATATATCAGAGGAGCTGTTAATATGGATAAAAATACAGTTTCAACGGATACATTAGAAGATGTAATAATCAGCAGACTTAAAAAAGCAGGATATAAAATTACTCCACAGAGAAGGATTATAGTGCGTGAAATGATTGAACAGGCGGGATACCATTTTCATGCGAAATCCATATATCAGTGTGTTAAGAAAAAGAATCCGCTAATTGGTACGGCTACTGTATTCAGAACGGTTAAAATCATTGAAGAATTAGGATTGTTTGATGATTTATTTAATAGCCTTACTAAGAAGAATTCAAATAATACGCTCATATGTACTGTGTGTGGGCGTACTGAATATATTGATGACAATCTGCCTTATGAAATCAGTGATCAGGTATTTAAAGATTATTCATTTAAAGCCCAAAAAGTAAATCTTACTGTATTTGGAAAATGCAGGAATTGCAGAGATAATTAAAATATACTAATAAAAATAATTTAATAAAAAGTTGTTGACATTACATTTATATTTTGTTATTCTTATCAAGTCGCACGGAGCGACGGAAACATATGGGATCATAGCTCAGCTGGGAGAGCATCTGCCTTACAAGCAGAGGGTCATAGGTTCGAGCCCTATTGGTCCCATATCCTGGCGAGATAGCTCAGTTGGCTAGAGCACACGGTTCATACCCGTGGTGTCAAGAGTTCAAGTCTCTTTCTCGCTACTACTTTCAAGGCATCGGATTTCCGGTGCCTTTTTTGTTTTTATTGCCCATTTTGGGAGAAAGGTAAGTATGGCATCATCTGGTGCATACAGGTATAAATATGAGAGTTGGAATCGGTTACGATGTTCATAAACTTGTGGAAGATAGAGATTTAATAATCGGAGGAGTAAAGATTCCTTATGAAAAGGGATTACTTGGTCACTCTGATGCGGATGTGCTTCTTCATGCTATTTCAGATGCAATTCTTGGGGCAGCGGCACTTGGAGATATCGGTCTTCATTTCCCGGACACTGACGAGAGATTTAAGGGTGCGGACAGCTTAAAGTTACTTAATGAGACAGGAAAGCTTATTAAGGCTGAAGGTTATAGCGTTGTAAATATCGATGCAACAATCATTGCACAGGCTCCTAAGATGAGACCTCATATCGACAGCATGAGAAAGAATATAGCTGATGCACTTGAGATAGATATTAATCAGGTAAATGTTAAAGCTTCAACAGAAGAAGGATTAGGATTTACAGGAGCAGGCCTGGGCATAGCATCAAATGCAATAGCTATGATTGATTAATATGTTAAGCAATCATAATATAATATGTTGTACATAATAGTTTAAACATACATAATCTGCCAGCATAACAATAAAATTTTGAATTGTTTATATACAATGTATTATATATTTTATAAAATATATAATACTAAAACATATAGTATTAAAATATGTTAAAACATATAATGTTAACAACGCATATACATTTAAGTACGGCTAATTGTATGAACACAAAACAAAAGGGGTATCTTTATGAAAAAGGTAACATTTGAAGAATATAAAGAGCAGCAGTTTGAGCTTATTAAGAGAAAAGATCCTGCTATCCACACAAAGTGCGAAGTAGAATTATATCCAAGTTTCTGGGCAGTATGGGGATATCTTCGTGCCCATGAATTATTTTTAAATGATAAGTTTTATGAGGCAAGAAAGTTATCTCAGAAGGTTGCTCATGAGACAGGAATTGAAATCCATCCGGGAGCTACAATCGGAGAAAACTTCTTCGTGGATCACGGTCATGGTGTTGTAATCGGTGAGACAGCAATCGTAGGAAATGATGTTACTCTCTACCAGGGCGTTACACTTGGTGGTACCGGTAAGGAAAAAGGTAAGAGACATCCTACACTCGGCAACAACGTATTAGTTGGTGCAGGTGCCAAGGTACTCGGTTCAATCACTATTGGAAACAATGTTAAGATTGGCGCGGGAAGCGTAGTAGTTAAGGATGTTCCATCTGACACAACAGTTGTTGGTATACCGGCTAAGATTGTAAAGGGCGTAAATGCCAAGATTGAAGTAGAGGATCTCGATCAGGTTGATATGCCGGATCCAATCGTTTCTGACATTGATGCTCTTAAATTGGAAAATGAAGAGCTCAAGAGAAGAATCGCAATTTTAGAGAAGAAGTTCGCAGAGCTTTAATTATATTAATATATGTTAATAACATTTATGGACATTAATAATATATCGAACACTTCATGTATTATTAAGTCCTATAATTTGTAAAATAATATAGAAAAAGGAGAAGTATACAGGCTTTCCGAATCGGAATAAATCTGATGCGGAGATGGCTTAAATTACTTCTCCTTTTTTAATAGCAATATTTAAATATCCGTCAAAATCGTTATTACATAACATTTAAGCTTCTCTGAAAATCCTTATTCAGCATCATTTAAGTTCTTATAAAAACCATCACATAGTCCCATTAAAACTCCCATATGTTTCATTACATATTATTAGCATTTTTCATAGAAATTTATTATAATAAAATGTAATGTAAAAAGTCTCTCAAAGACTTTTTTTGCTATGTTTAAAGCTTTAGTACGGTTTAATTTAGTGAGTTAGGAGTAGTCTCTATGAAAATATATAATACCCTTACAGGTCAGAAGGAAGATTTTGTACCGGTTGAACCGGGAAAGGTAAAAATGTATGTTTGCGGACCTACCGTTTACAACCTTATTCATATCGGAAATGCAAGACCTATGATTATCTTTGATACAGTTAAGCGTTATCTCGAATACAAGGGATATGATGTAACATACGTATCAAACTTTACTGATATTGATGACAAGATTATCAAGAAGGCTATTGAAGAAGGTGTTCCATCAGAGGAAATTTCCACAAGATATATCGAAGAGTGTCTTAAGGACATGGACGGTATGAATATGAGCAGGAATGTAATTCATCCTCTTGCTACAGAAGTAATTCCTGACATGATTGACATGATTCAGACACTTATCGACAAGGGATATGCATATAATTCAAATGGTACAGTATATTACAGAGTAAGAAAGTTTGACGATTACGGTAAGCTTTCTAACAAGAATATCGAAGATCTTGAAGCAGGTCACAGAGACATTAAGGTTTCAGGTGAGGATAACAAGGAAGATCCACTTGATTTCGTACTATGGAAGCCTAAGAAAGAAGGCGAACCATTTTGGGCATCACCATGGAGTGACGGAAGACCTGGATGGCATATTGAATGTTCTGTAATGGCTAAGAAGTATCTCGGTGAAGAGATCGATATCCATGCAGGTGGAGAAGACCTTATTTTCCCACATCATGAAAATGAAATTGCACAGTCAGAAGCTGCAAATGGCAAGACATTTGCCAAGTACTGGATGCACAACGGATTCCTTAACATCAACAAGGAGAAAATGTCTAAGTCTCTCGGTAACTTCCTTACAGTAAGAGATATTGCAGCCAAGTTTGATTTATCAGTACTCAGATTCTTCATGCTTGGTGCACAGTACAGAAATCCTATTAACTTCAGTGATGAGCTTATGGAATCTGCTAAGAATGGGCTTGACAGAATTAAGACATGTGTAAGCACACTCGACAGATTAGCAGAAAATGCTTCAGGTACATTAAAGGACAGCGAGCAGAATATCGTTGCAGAAGTTAATAAGTGCAAGAAGGCATTTGAAGATGCAATGGATGATGACTTCAATACAGCATTTGCTGTTGCTGCAATATTTGACCTTGTTAAGGCTGCCAATACATATGCAAATGAAGAATCAAGTGCAGATATTTTAAAATTCTTTGCTGATACAATCGTAACATTATGCGGAGTTTTAGGACTTGATGTTGAACCTAAGGAAGAACTTCTTGACAGCGATATCGAAAAACTTATTGAAGAAAGAATTGCTGCAAGAAAGAATAAGGATTTCGCAAGAGCTGATGAAATTAGAGATGAGCTTGAAGTAAAGGGAATTATATTAGAGGACAGCAGGGACGGCGTACATTGGAAGAGAAAATAAACAGTATGTTGAATGGTGATGATACATCCCAGGACAATATGTTGAATAGTGACTTAGATAATAAACCGGTAGTAAACGCAGTAGATTCGCTAGATCCATACCTTATTGCCGGTCTGATAAATGATGATAAGATTGGCAATAATGACCCTAAGCTTGTAAGTCCTATTTTGCTTGCCTATGTTGGAGACAGTGTGTACGACCTTATAATCCGAACAAGTCTCGTGCTTAAGGGTAACAGACAGGTTGCCAAGCTCAACAGGGATGCGGTTTTACTTGTAAGTGCCAAGGCGCAGAGCGGTATTGCTGACATAATTCTTCCGATGTTAAGCGAGGAAGAAGTTGCCATTTACAAAAGAGGTGTTAATTCAAAACCTAATACAAAGTCAAAAAATGCTTCATTCAGAGAGTATTTAAAGGCTACAGGTTTTGAGACGCTGATAGGATACTTATACTTATCCGGCAGAATAAGCAGAATAATGGAATTAGTGAAAACAGGTGTGGACGGTTTAGAACAGGCCGACGCCAATAAGGGAAAATAATGGGTAATTTTAAGAAAAATAATTATAGAGATAAATCAAGAGATAATTCTCAGGAAGTAAATACTGAAGAAGTACAGAACAACGGCCAGATTGAAGGCCGTAATCCCGTAATCGAAGCATTCAGAGCGGGAGTTACAATTGATAAGGTATTTATCCTTGAAGGCTGCCGAGATGGAGCTATCAATACAATCCTCAGAGAAGCTAAGAAAAATAATACAATTTATTATTTTGTAAATAAGGAAAGACTTAACGAGCTTTCACTTACAGGTCATCACCAGGGTGTAATTGCAAAGTGTGCTGAAGGTACATATGGCACACTTGATGATATATTTGCAAAGGCTGAGGAAAAGGGTGAGCCACCATTCGTATTTATCTTAGATGAAATCGAAGATCCTCATAACTTAGGTGCCATCATCAGAACAGCAAATGTTTCAGGTGCTCACGGTGTAATTATCGAGAAGAGACATGCAGCGGGCATTACTCCTGTTGTTGCCAAGACAAGTGCCGGAGCCATTAACTTCACACCTGTTGTTAAGGTTACAAATATTAACAGAACAATAGAGGAGTTAAAGGAAAAGGGCCTTTGGATTGCATGTGCTGACATGGACGGAGAAAACATGTATACAGCAAATCTTTCAGGTGCCATCGGTATTGTAATCGGTAACGAGGGAAGTGGTGTTTCCAAGCTTGTAAGAAAGAATTGTGACTTTACGGTTTCTATCCCTGTAAGAGGTGAGATTGAATCATTAAATGCCTCAGTTGCTGCAGGTGTACTTGCATACGAAGTAGTAAGAGCAAGAACAATGTAATATACAGAGTGCCGGCTACCAGAGTAATGTAACATACGAAATTCAAAACGACAGTAATTAACATACAAAGTTACAAGTTAATGAACAAAGCAATCGGGTTTAAGGTATGAGCGATAAAGAGCGAAATGATTCCCGTTTATCTTACAGCGACCTTACGGACGAAGAACTTCTGAATCTGTATAAAAATGGTGATCCGCTCTGCTTTGATGCTATTATGCTCAGATACAAAAATATGGTTCTGGAAATAGCAAAGGATTTTTTCCTTGTAAGCGGAGATAAGGATGACCTTATCCAGGAAGGGATGATAGGTCTGTATAAGGCTGTAAGGGACTATAAAGAAGACAGTGCTGCGAAATTTTCCACATTTGCATATACATGCATTAAAAGGCAGATTTTAACGGCTGTCACAAAGGATAATAATAAGAAAAACATGCCTCTGAATATGTCATTGCCTACAGAAAAAGATAAGGATGACAATGATATATCTGATGAGGGATTATTAAGTGATAACGGAGTATCCAATCCTGAATTTCTTATCCTGAAAAAAGAGGATAATCTTGAAAAAAGAAATAAGCTGATGACAGTCTTAAGTCCATTTGAACAATCAGTTTGTGAGATGATGTTTATGGAATATGACTACAGACAGATTGCCGCAAAACTCAACAAAGAAGAGAAGGTAATCGACAATGCAATGCAGCGAATAAAGCTAAAAGCGAAGAAGATTTTCAAGGACTGACCGTTGTTGACATTTATATTTTAATAACTTAGAATATAAAGGCTGTAAAGCACAGCCTTTATGCTGATGTAGCTCAGGGGCAGAGCACTTCATTGGTAATGAAGAGGTCGGGAGTTCAAATCTCCTCATCAGCTTTAAATAAATTAAAAGAACCCCTGTATTTGTCGGGCTTTAAACGATGTTTTTGATTAAGTTAAATTAAAAAAGGGGCAAAAAAGGGGCAATATTAAAGAATGTGAATATCTTTAATTTCAGAATTATACTTATCTTTCATTTTGTTAGTAATATGTAAGTATACCTCTTTGGTTATAGCGCTATTTGAATGTCCTAATCTCTCCGATATAGCCTCAAGGCTCATCCCTTGTTCAAACATTAGACTTGCATGAGTGTGTCGTAAGCTGTGAAGCGTAAGCGTTTTGTTTAAGTATCTCATGCAATTTTCTTTAAAATATTTATTTAAAGCAAAATAATTCAAACGTTCACCTTTTAGATTAAAAAATAACAAATCACTTCTTATTCCGGTGCTAATCTGTAATTGTTTGTTGTAATTTAGTTTATTTTTTATGAACTCCAGCAGTTCATTTTGCAGATAAACTTCACGTTCAGATGTTTCCGTTTTAGTTGATGTTATAATTTTGTTTAATGGATCGAATGTTTTATTGACAGATATAACTCTGTTAACAATATCAATGTCTTTATTTGTGATTGCGATCGCTTCTCCTGGGCGTAATCCACTTAACGCTATAAAAATATAAAATTGCTTGTTATACTCAACATCCATTTTTGACAATAAAAATTTTAGTTCGTTTGATTCTAAAAACTTATCAGATATTTTGTTTCTCCTTGAAACATCTGGAAAGGCTTGCATTTGTTCCAACCACCTTATATCATTTATTAATTCTTCTTTATACGCCCATCTAAATAACGCCTTAATTCTTGACATTAATTCGTTTAATGAACCGCCTGTCTTTCCGCTGCCAATTAACTTCTCTCTTACAAATGTAGCAGTTAAATTGTTGGCAATAATGTCTGAACCTAATATTGATAAAATGGTATTTTCTGCGTAGAAATTCCGCTTATAAGTAACCGCCTTAACATACACTTTTTGATAATTTCTATAAAATTCTACAATTTCGCTTATTGTGTATTCTTTTTTGTTGGAGTATTTATTTAGATTACTAATTTTTTCGTCAATAAGCCGCTGCGCTTCTTTTCTTTTACTTGGCGTATCTTTATCTATCGTCACTGATACACGTTTAATCTTCCCTGTTAAATAATCCTTATACCGTTGAACGCATTTAAATTTCCCGTTCGGTAATTTCTCAATATACATAATTGCCCTCCTCTTTATACAGAACAAATATTCTATACATGATTATAATAATGCGTAAGGCGGTATATTGCAACAACAATACGGCATAATAGGTAAATTAAAAGAATAATACGGCATAAATAGATTATTATAAAAGCAACGAATTAATACAATCAAACATTATGTTTTTAGTAAAAGTTATTGACAATATAGGTATAAACCCACATACTCTAAATAAGTTAAGTGATTAACTAATACGGTAAACAAGAGAAAGTGAACAAAATTATGAGTGAATCATTAAAAAAAGCACAAGAAAAATATGACAAAAACAACACTGTTAGATATGGCTTTAAACTAAACAAAAACACAGATAATGACATAATAGAATATCTTAATTCATTGACTAATAAGCAGGGGTACATAAAATCACTAATCAGGGAAGATTTAATAAAAAAAGGTATTAATAAATAACAATCAAATCAAAAAGAATGTATTAGAAAATATAAAAAAATATTTAAAAAAGTAAAAACATATTGACAATATAGGTATAAACCTATATAATAAAGACAGTTAAGAAATACATTTTTTAACTAATAAACAAAAGACAAGGAGGTTAAAATATGGAGGAAGAAATTATGTTACAAAATGAACTGTTAGAAAAATACATTATTAATTATACGTTGATGGAAGTGTTAATGGTAATTGAAGAGTTAGAAAAGAAAGAAAATGATTGCAAAAAATATGAAACTTTAAAAGAAAAAATTAAAGCCCTGGCTAAAAAATAACCAAGGCTCGCAAAGAAAATGATGGAGGGGCAGTTCTTCTTGTCTCTGCCCTTTATATGTGAACTATAACACATAAAGACAAGAATTACAATGATATTAGTTTTCATTTAAATTAAACAAGTTGAAATTATATAAGTAATAAACGATTTTACATTTTGCCATATATTGATACAGATTTATTAGAAAGGTTAAATAATGGAACAAACAAATAAAACCACAGAAGCACAAAGAAACGCAATAAAAAAGTATGACGCTAAAACTTATCAAAAGAAAACATTTAGATTTCATAAAGAAAAAGATATAGATGTATTAGAGAAATTAGCAGCGGTTGATAGTCAAAATGCATATATAATTGACCTAATTAGAAAAGATATTAATAAATAATATTGTTGTTTAAAATCCCTTGAGAGCGTGAAAGCTTTCAAGGGATTTTTTATGTAAAATTTAGCAATAAAAAAGAACACTTACCAGTTCAAGGCTCTCCCGCTCAGCTGGCTTACTTATATATGCTGCTAATCTAACTCGTCGGTAACTTGCAAAATGAATTGTTATAAAACAAAAGACTCCACACTGTAAACAAGTATGGAGTCCACTGTATTATTTAATGCCCTATAGGCGCTGTTTTAAAAAATTAGAGCTATGTCTTTCGACACAGCCCTTATAAAACCAATTGTTTTTTCACCTGCTAGTATTTTAATTTATATTGAACCAAGTGTCAATAACGTTTGATAAAAATATTATATTTGAATGAATCAGTTCGTTTGTTTCATAATAATCAATGTTTTTTAAAAATCTACGCTTTAACGAATTCAACAAATCACAAGCCTTGTTGTGCACACCGTCGCTGGAGACGATCAACTTATGTGAATAAAACAAAGTTACAATTTGAGATATCCTGTTATTACTCATTCTTTTTGTACGCACATTTTTTGAAAACATTTTTCTTTTAGATAATTCCTTCATAACATCGTAGCATGGGGGATATGTTAGTGTATTCATACGGAGATTGTTAAATATACAACTACTATGAGCTGCCGCATTGCGTAACGCTTTGCTTTCTGTTAACATGAAATGCTTATTATTCATATTACGGTTATTATATCTTTTAGCGCAAAATAAATAAAACGATAATAATTGCCCGAAAGATATTATTTCGAGGAATACCCATACAGGAAGATTTTCATTATATTTTTCAAATAAATCCTTGCAATAAACAGAATTATTATTACGCTGTATTTCTTTGCTTAATACATCATGCTGAAATGGTGATAACGAAGCTGTATAATCTTTATATATTGAATATCCATCCTCATTATTGTCTTCAATTAACCTCAATAACTCTAATTTTGTATAGTGTTCTATATCTAATGATAATTGTATTATTGTATATCTTAATTTCATATCAATGATTGATAAATCAACAAGATATTCAAAGTTTAAATTGATGTATTTGCCTTTATTAATTCCACCCTGATATTTATCATAGTTCTTTCTAAATGATGAAAGTTTAAAATAGTTATTATTATATCTAAGATAATTTTTTGCATTTTCTTTAGAATAATTATCAAATGAGATACCCTTTTTCTCTAAATGCTCCACTTGCTCGTCAACAGTTAATAATATTTTATTATTCATTTTTATCTGCCTTTAAAATATTTATAAAATTATATCACCTGCATTTTAACATATTTAGACAAAAAATAGAGCCATATTAAAAGGGATAAGCTCTATAATAATGGGGTATTACCAACCGGATCTGCATTGCTCTATGCAGCGGACTGTTATTTATAATATATAGTTATAGTTAACATTCAATATTGTGATTCAAGCTCAAATTATATGATTCAAGCAAGCAATATTTTAGTAAATAAAATATGGACATTTCCATAAAAAGAATATATCATTAAATCACAGCTAACAGACTGTATACGCTCGTCAACTGATAAGTTTTATTAAGCGTACTTTTAAGTACGCCAGCCGAGTGGGAAGCACCTATCTATATAGGTGCTTTTTTTGTTTTTGCAGTGGCACATTACAATGTTATTGATTTGTATTATTGCAATAAAATAACGCCCAGAATATGACTATCTGAGCGTTAAAAGATAATATTTCATTGTTGCACCAATTCAAAGCTACTTTGTGTCATAACCTCAATATGATAACCTTGTTCAATCGTTATAGTAGCGGTTTCACCAACGCCCAACAGTGTAGCCTTGCCATCTGCCGACTCTTCATATCCATTCTCATTAACTACAATTTCATCACTATATACATTAAATTGACTCTTATATTTACCTGTATTAGTGACTGCATATGTCCCCGCTGGCACATAATAAGCGTTTACCGTTTCTTCTTCTGTGTCTTTTCCTTTGTTGTAAGTTATTTTTTTACCATATTCACCAAGTTCATTACCATTTATTGTTATTGTAAGTTTATTTTCTCCTGTGATAGATTCAACACTTGACTCTGTTGCACTGGTTTCATTTGCACTTGAACCACCACAACCAACTAAAGCAATGCAACTTAAAGCGATTGCACCAATTCCTAATATTTTTCTCATATACATACCCCTGTTTTTAAAACTTACTTATACTCATAACCACCTTGCCAAGTATCTGTATATTCTCATCGGGTGTAACTTCAATCGGCTTATAATCCGAATTAATAGCCGTAAGCACTACGCTGTTAGAATACTTATGCAGCCTTTTACAAGTTGCCTCGTTGTTAATCATAGCGATTACAATATCGTTATTCTCAGCATCCGACATTGATTTAACTATTACAATGTCATTATCGTGTATCTTAGGCTCCATTGAGTCGCCTTTTATTTTTAATCCGAAATATTCGCCTGTTTTTGCCATATCGGCAGGGATGTCTTCATATCCGACTATATCCTGTTGGGCTAATATCGGAACACCTGCGGCGACATCACCGAGGACGGGAATGCGAACAGTGGGATAACCGTTAGATTTTGGTGTAGGTTGTTCCAGTTCTTCCCAGCCCATAAGATAAGCAGGTGTAGTATTCAACGCCTTAGCAAAATCGCAAACTTTACTTTGTACAATGTCATTTGTTCCGTTCTCGATTTTTGTAATAGTCGTTTTGGATTTATACCCGATTTTCTTTGCTAACTCTTCTTGTGTCATTTGTAATTGTTCACGCCGTGCCTTTATTCTGTGTCCGATTTCAGCCATGTTAATCCCTCCCTTCTGTGTATTATTTTAACATCGCAAAGAATGCTAATCAATTATTTTTAATTTTTTCAACAAAAATAGTTGACTTTAAATCATCTGTATAATATACTCCGTTTAAGATGATTATTAATCATCAAGAAGAACACAAGAAAGGAGCAAACATATTTTGACCGACACAAATAAATTGTTGGGAATTATCAATAACAATGGTATTAAACTTAAAGTTTTAGCTGAAAAAATAGGAATTACACCATATGGATTAGCTAACAAAATTTATAATCGTACAGAGTTTAAAACCGGAGAAGTTGTAAAACTTTGTCAACTATTGGGGATAAAAAGCCTAAAAGAAAGAGAAGACATTTTTTTTAAAAACAAAGATGATTTTAAATCAACAGCAAAGGAGAGAGAATGAACGAATTAGAAATTTTTAAAAATGAAGAATTCGGCGAAATTAGAATGATAATGATTAATAACGAGCCGTGGTTTGTGGGCAAGGATGTAGCAGAAATTTTAGGTTATGTTGATACAAACAAGGCGATTTCAATGCATGTTGATGAAGATGACAAACTCAACGACAAAACGGCGTCGAGTTTAGGACAGCGAGGTGGATGGTTTATCAACGAATCAGGATTATACAGTCTTATTCTTTCAAGCAAACTTCCTACAGCAAAGAAATTCAAGCATTGGGTAACATCGGAGGTATTGCCAGCAATACGCAAAACGGGAACTTACACAAAACCAGTAGACAACCGACCAACAGAAGTAATCCTGTCGGAGGCTTTACTTATTGCTAAAGACACAATGGAAAAGCAAACGCAAGCTATAGCTGAATTAGAAGACCGAAACGGGCGACTTGATAGAAAGATAGAAGAAGACGCACCAAAAGTTGAACAGTTCGAGAGATTTATAAACTCAAAAGGGTTATACACATTGAGAGATACGGCAAAGCTGTTAAATTATCCGCCTAATGCATTAAATAACCTACTTATTGAGAATGGATATTTATTCCGCACAGGGCATAAAGGGAAGCTGTGTGCTTATCAATCAAAACTTAGACAAGGATTATTTAAATTAAAAACATTTGAATATGGCGACGGTCTTACAAGTCATCAGGTAATGGTAACACCTAAGGGAGTATCTAAGATTAACAGCTTAATTACCGAAATGGAGAATATAGAAGACGAACAGTATGCTTTAGAGTTCGGTTTGGAGAGTGAAGAGGTAATGAGATGAAAAACAATAAACAAACAACGCTCCGCTTGCCTTGTGAGCTATGGGAGCGCTTAAAAGAAATTAGCGAAGAAATGGGAATACCGGTTACTGATTTAATCCTTTCATTACTTTGGAATAATATTCTACGCTCTTGTAGATAGCAAAGATAATCGCACTATTCACGGAAATGTTATTCGTTTCGCTATATCGCTCCAATATTTTATAAGTATTGTGATTAACATTAAGTACAATTCTATGTTTCTCGGAGCTTGTTGAAACATACTTTTCAAATAGAGAACCGTCACCAAGGCAACGATGTATAGATTCTCTGATTAAATTTGACTTAGTAATTCCTAAAAACTCAGACACATCAGACAATCTATTGTCTAAATCTAAAGGGATTCTTGCCGTCAAAGAAATATCGTTTGGCATATAACACCTCCTATATGACATAAAAATTATATCAAAAACAATCAAAAAAGTCTTGACATAAAATATATGTCATATACAATATAGACATAAAATATATGTCGAAAAGGAGACGATTAAGCAATGAAACGAATAACTATAAGGTTGGTTGATACCTTAGGCACAAAACTTAAGAGCATGGCACAAGAAAAAGGTATATCTATGAACGCCTTAATTGTTCAAATGTGTTGGGATTTTATTAATAAGTGGGGAGAGGTGAAAAGTTTTGAGCATAAACAATTTAGAAATCTTTAAAAATGAAGAATTCGGCGAGATTAGAACCGTGGAACAAAACGGACAAATCTTTTTTGTTGCAAATGATGTTGCGAAAATATTGGGATATAAAAACCCAAGTGACGCAACAAATAAACATTGTAGAAATGCAATTATGGCGTGGGGTAGCGATTCGCTAGGTCGTCGCCAAGAATTCAAAATGATACCTGAAAGTGATTTGTATAGATTAATTATTAGTAGCAAACTTCCGTCTGCTGAAAAGTTTGAAAAATGGGTGTTTGAGGAAGTCCTCCCGACCATCCGCAAGCACGGAGCGTACGCAACAGCTGAAACGATTGAGAGCATTATTTCAAACCCTGATAACGGCATAAAGCTATTACAAGCATTAAAAGCTGAACAGGATAAGAATAAAGCTCTTGAAGTTGAAAATACAGAGCTTAAGCCAAAAGCGTTATTTGCCGATGCGGTCGCAGGAAGTAACACATCAATATTAATAAGAGAGCTTGCAAAAATAATTAAAGGCAAAGGCGTTAATATTGGTGAACATAAATTATTTGGCTGGTTGAGAGAACACGGGTATTTAATAAGAAAATACGGTTGCGACTATAACACGCCAACGCAGAAGAGTATGGAATTGGGAGTTATGGAATTAAAAAAGACAGCCGTTAATAAGCCAGACGGGACTGTTATTACAAGGACAACGCCTTTAATTACAGGCAAAGGACAAGTTTATTTTGTCAACAAGTTCTGCGGAAAGAGGGATAAATATGGAAATAGATGAGATTAAACGATATATCACATACGACGAAGCGATTGACATTATCGGAATATCCTCCCGAACAGTCCGAAAATTCAAGAAAGAAATGGAAGATAACAAACTTATCGGGACAAGGTATCCGAAAGAAGCGGTAATCAGTTGTGGGAGAATTGTAAGAGTTTGGCTCCCTGTATTAGTTGATTACATGAATAACCGTTACAGGCTGTTGGATACAAATATGCGTAAGTATGTAGAGCCTTACGGAGGAAAAAGCAAAGGGGGATTAATGTGTTAAACGGTAACGAAATGGTTTGTATGCAATCAATTAACACAATAAAGGAACTTAAAAAGGAATGCTCAACGCTATATTGGTTAGCAGAAAAAGAATATATAGAACTAAATGACGATGTTGAAGTTAATCCACATAAACATATTATTATTGACAATTTAACATCATATCACGCGGTTAGATTTATGAAACTATTAGAGACATATATATTAGATGAATTGGAGAGATTTGATGACTAAGACAGAAGCGAAGAAGTTAAGAAAAAAGCATAGATGCAATGATTTAGTATCAGTATCAGGTTTTATGCTTGCAACTATAGTTCTTGCACTTGTAAGTGCTGAGGAGCATATAAGCACAGTAGCGTTAACACTTGCGACAATTGCGTTTCTAGGTGCGATTGCAAACATCCTTTATGTATGGTGGAGAGATAGCAAAGAATGGGAGGAGGCGAAGAGAAATGGACATAACGGGAATGACAGATGAGCATTGGAGCAAATGCTTAGAATTAAATGCGAAATTACAGCAAAAGAAAAACAGCTTACGAAAAGCACTAAAAGAAAAAGGAGTACTCGCCAAGGGTGCCACCAACACATTTGACAAGTACTCATACTTCAGTGAGGCTCAATACAAGGAATTGTTTACTGAACTATTCAGCGTGTACGGTCTTGAATTGAAATTCACTGAACTAGATTATACAACATTTGAAGGCAGTGAGAAACAATCAAACGGACGTATGCCAAAATTAAAAATAACATTATTCGATATTGATACGGGATTTGGTGAAGATACTGTAATCACAGGTGAGGGAATAGACAAGGGCGACAAGGCAGGATACAAGGCTTACACCGGAGCACTTAAATATTATCTTGCTAACACATTTATGGTTGCCACAGGCGATGATCCTGAAAAGGAAAGCCTAAGTAATAGAATGAATACCGTAACAAGTGAACGCAAGGCAAGTGATAGGCAGATTGCAATGCTTAAGCAAAGATACACGGGCGAGAACTTAACTAAGTTATTGGCTGCGAACAATGTAAGTAGAATTGAAGATTTACCGATGAAAACAGCATCAGCAATTATAAGTAAATTAATGGAGAATTAAAGAGGTACATATGAGTTATAAATTTATTGATGTTGCCTGGGTGGTGACTACAGTAGGGGGAGAAGGACATTACTTACTTCTGCAAATTCCTTCTATTTCAAAATTAAAAGAAAATGATGAAGTGCTTATTGATTTTTGCGGAGAGCGACAGGCAACAATTTTAAAAGTTGCAACACTTTGTAAAGGTGATGACAAATACAACTTAATCATGGCAATGGCGGGAGACGTTCAGCTTCAAAGGATTAAGGCAATTGTGAAAACACCTAACTGGAGTTATGACGATAACAAGGAAGGGGAGAAAGAAGATGAATGAGTTAATAGTGAAGTCTGAAAGTGGCGGAATGGAGCTTTCAAGCAGCGCATTAGATACACTTATGAAGTATGAAGAAACTTTGGCAGCGCTTAAAACAGATTATGACGAATTAAAAAAGAAACTGCTCCTAGAAATGGAGAAAAAGAACGTTATTAAAGTTGAAACAGGTGATATAAGAATTAATTACATTGCCGAGACTGACAGAGAGAAATTTAATAGTAAAGCCTTCAGAAATGAACACCCTGATTTATATGATTCATATGTTGACTTTGTACCGGTCAAGGCAAGTGTGAGGATAGCATTGAAATGAGTAACTACACAGAAGTAATACAAGGGCACACATTAGAATATTTTGACGATGAACACCAGTACATCGTGGATGGCATATGTGTGCCGTCTATAACGCAAATATTAGCGGTTAAATTTGGGCATAAATATAGCGGTGTGTCAGATAAGGTGTTACAAAACGCCGCTATTAGGGGAACAGCTGTACATAAAGCAATTGAAGATTATTGTATAAATGGAACTGAATCCGACTTGCAAGAATTAAGAAATTTTAAATTTTTACAAAAACAATATGAATTTGAAGTTTTAGAAAATGAAACCCCTGTAATTTTATTCAAAAATAACAAGCCTATATCAGCGGGGCGGTTGGATTTAGTGCTCAAATACAAAAATAAAATAGTAGGTGCTGATATTAAATGCACCGCTAAATTAGACCGTGAATATGCAGCATACCAGCTTAATTTGTACAGGATAGCATATAGGCAATGCTATGGCGTTGATTGGCAGCTGCTAAGGGTTGTGTATTTGAAAGGCGACAAGCGAAAATTTGCACAAGTTCCAATCAATGAAACAGGAGCATGGGAGTTAATAGAGGAAGATGGGAGGTTCCCAGATTGATTCACGGAAGGATATTTGGCGGGGAAAAGAAAGCACCATATGACGCTGCAATGGATGCCTATTATGAGTTATTACGTGCAATATACAAAGCGAATACGAACGAGTATAAACAAGCTTTGCAAAAATTAAAAAGAGACCCTAACAACTGCAAGGCTTTGTTAAGTGAATATATATGTGAGCGTTTCTTCATAGAAAACCCGTACAACATAGAATTAGATGGGGAAAAAATAATTGAATTAATAAAAGAGCAAATTAAGGAGACATGAATGAACAATGTAATATTATGCGGTCGATTAACCAAAGATCCAGACGTCCGTTCTGCAACAAGAGCGGGGGAGGAATTGAAGGTAGTAAGATTTACGCTTGCTGTTGACCGCAGATTTAAAAAGGACGGAGAGCAGGCAGCGGACTTTATCAGTTGCGTATCATTCGGTAAAACAGCGGAATTTATTGAGAAATACGGCAAGAAAGGAACTAAATTCATAATTGAAGGACGAATACAGACAGGCAGTTACACGAATAAAGATAATCAAAAAATATACACCACAGATGTGGTTGTTGAAAGTGTTGAATTTGCAGAGAGCAAAAAAGAAGAGACGAATAATCCGCCTGCTGATTCTGACGGCTTTGTTAATGTTGATTTTGAAAACGATGAACTCCCATTCGTTTAAGAAATAAATATGATTGGTAATCCACAAGAGATAATACAGTGGCTGTTTGATCAAGACAAAAATAAAAAATTCGAAGTCAAAGAATATCACAAAAAGCGCTCATTAAATGCCAATGCATACGCATGGGCGCTTATCGGAAAGATAGCCGATGTATTAAGAAACAGTAAAGATGAAATATATCTTGAAATGCTTAAAAAATACGGACAATCGGAGATTGTATCTGTACTGTCGGATATTAATGTAACGGGATATTTCAAATATTTTGAAGAAATAGCCACTGTTAAATTACAAGGTAAAAACTTTACGCATTACAAGGTGTTTAAAGGTACATCAGAATATAACACGGCTGAAATGGCAGTATTTATAGACGGAGTGATTTCAGAAGCTGACGAGTTAGGGATTGATACACTACCACCAAATGAAGTTGAAAAAATAAAGTCGTTATGGGGTGAACATGATTAAATGCGAAATTGGGATAAAATTACCATCACTAAATGAATATATTAACGCTTGCAGAAAGAACAGATACGCAGGAGCGGAGATGAAGAAGCGAATCGAAAGCGATATAGCTTATTTCGTTGCCAAATTACCACGGTTTGATAGACCTATAAATATACGCTTCCATTGGATTGAAGGGAATAAAAGGCGAGATTTGGATAATGTTGCTTTTGGAAAAAAGTTCATATTGGACACCTTGGTCAAAGCAGGGAAATTGAAAGATGATAATCGGAAATGCGTAACCGGATTTATTGACACCTTCGAATACGGGAAAGAAACGAAGGTAATACTGTATATAGAGGAGGTGTAAACATGGTTCACTCGTTTGATATAGAAATTGCGAAAGAATACGGAATGCTTCCGGCTGTATTACTTAACCATTTATGGTATTGGATCGAACACAATCGGGCAAATGATAAAAACTATTACGACGGGGAGTATTGGACGTTTAACAGTATTAAAGAGTTTGAGGAATTATTCCCGTATGCAAGCCAAAGGCAAATTCAAACGGCTTTAAAAAAATTAAAAGACGGTGGGATTATAAAAACGGGAAATTACAACAAATTAACATACGATCATACGACATGGTATACCTTTACCGATTTTGGCAAATCGATTATGCAAAAATGTCAAATCGATTATGCAAAAATGTCAAATCGAATTGACACTGATGTTAAATCTGATTATGCAAAAATGTCAAATCGAATGCACGAAAATGTCGAACCAATACCAGATAATAACACATATATAAAACAAGATAATAACTTAACAAATAATAACACAAATAAAAAGCACGCTGAGCGTGCAGTATATTATCCCGAAGATGAAAGACTTGATGAAACGTTCAAAGACTTCTTAGAAATGAGAAAAAAGAAGAGAGTACCCAATACAGACAGAGCCATTACATTAGCTATTAATAAAATCAATGATTTAGCAAAGAGATTTGACGGAACAATTGACAACGAAAAAGCAATCAAGTTGATAGAACAATCTATATTAGCTGGATGGACTTCAATTTATCCACTAAAAGAGAATACAAACAAAACGACATCAGGCGGCATAGATTGGGATAATGTTTAAATAACCCTGATCACACAATTTCAAAAGGGGCATATATCGAAAGGGAAAGGCACGCATGGCAAAAGAATTTGATTTAAATAAAAATATGAGTGATGAAGCTATATCCGCATTAACCAACATACAAACTGATTTAGACTCAAGAGATGTAAGGGCAATAAGCTGGGGATTGACCAAGCTCAAACTATTAGAAGAGCAAGGAACTAAAATTATAAAAGCGAATTATGAATATGTAGAGCATCCGCTGCATTATTGCAGCGGCAACAAAGAGTGTATTGATGAAATGATTGATATATTTGGATGTGATAATGTGGCGCTGTGGTGCGACATGACAGCTTATAAATATCAATACAGGAAAGGGAAAAAACCAAATACAACGGCAGCGGAAGATGAAAGAAAAGCGGAATGGTATTTACGGAAAGCTAAGGAGCTGAGGGCAAATGACACGAGAAGAGACAAAAACGATAATCAGGGTGCTGATGGCAGCATATCCGAATTTTAAACCTGAGAGCTTAACCGAAACGGTGCAGATATGGCACATGATGCTTGAAGACGTAGATTATAAGCTCATATCGTTGGCGGTTAAGAGCTATATAAGAACTAATAATAGCGGATTTGCTCCAAGCATTGGAGAATTAACAGAACAAGTCAACAAGATAACAAGCCCTGAAGAGATGACGGAAACAAAAGCATGGGGACTTGTAATGAAGGCTATAAGAAACAGCGGATATAATTCAGAAGAAGAGTTCAATAAGCTACCCGAAAGAATACAAAAGGCAGTTGGCAGTCCAAAACAACTTTGGAGCATGGCAACAGATGAAAGCTTTAATGAGCAAGTTGCATCAAGTAATTTCATGAGAGCATACAGAACAGTGGTTAATAGAGAAAATGAAATAAAAAAGCTGTCGCCTGATGTAATGGATTTAATAGAGCAAGTAAAAAGTAAGGGGATATGCGTAAATGAATGATGAGTTAAGTATTGTTAATCCGGGCGTAGCAATGTTTAACGGACATGTATACTCATGGTTTAATGAACGGAAGCCTGGACTTGTGAGGCACGAGGTGTTTTTTGGGAAAAACAGACAACTCTCAATTAAATACGGATTGGTTATATTTATTAGACCGGAAGACCATAACGGAGAAACACATGGTATTCATTGTAAGAGCGGACATGAATTTGATGAATACATTAAGGCTTATGCTCAAAGACAAGCAATGAAATATTACGGATGGAGCATAAGCAAATTTAGAGAAATATTCGGAAAATCGTATATAGGAGAATAAATATGATTAAATTTGAAAATACAGAAACTTGCGGAATCAGGCACGCAATAAGAGGCATGAGGAACGCAATGAATAGCTGGGATAAATCAGATAGTTACATAGACGAACGATATAATACGGTTCATATAGGAGAGAACGACAAATCATTAATGCAGCGGTTATTTAATGCCGGAACAGATCACAGAAAGTATCTAAGGATGATTACTGTATATGCAGACATAACAGCACCGCTGTATTGGTGGAAAGAGTACGACACATACAAAGTCGGCACGACAGCCAATAGCTGTTCTACTATGCACAAGATTCACGCAAAAAAATTTACGTTGAGTGATTTCTCACGTGAGCATCTAACAACCAGAGCTTATGATATTTTGTTAAGAAATATTAACTTTTTAAATGAGTGTCGTAATTTGTATATAAATTATGAGACTGATGACAATGATGGTTTCCCAAAACCTACTAAAAAAGAAGTATGGTGGCAGATGATTCAGCTCCTCCCTACGTCCTACAATCAGAAGCGAACGGTAATGCTAAACTATGAAGTATTAGCCAATATATACAAATCAAGACAGGGACATAAATTAAAAGAATGGCATGATTTCATAGAATGGATTGAAAGGCTGCCATATACGGATATATTTAAATAAAGGGTATGATATGGAGTTAAAAGAATTACACGATAAAACGCTTAAACTATTCGAAATATCAAACACGGATGAATTAGGCGAAAAATTAATGCTTGCATTAAGCGATGACAATAAAAAGAAAGCGTTTGTCGAGTTGGTTAACGAAGATTTAACAAAAGATTGGCTTCAAATGATATTTCAATACTATCAGGCAGATAGAAAAAACAAAAAACAGGATTATACGCCAAAGTCTATCAGTAAGCTAATAAGTGAACTTGTAGGAAAAGCTGATATCATTATTGATCTATGCGCAGGGACCGGAGCGTTAACTATTGAAAAATGGAACCAGAATAATGAGCAAAAGTTTGAATTGTTTGAAATTGACGAAAAAGTAATACCGTATCTATTATTTAATATTTCAATTCGTAATATTACGGCAATTGTACATCGTACAAATATATTAACTGGGGAAATTTACGAAACATATGTATCAAAGAAAGGAGAAAAATTTGCAAACATCTGCAATATCTAATCCACCTTATAACATAAAATGGGAATATCCGCCGTTAGCGCAAATGTTACCTGAATATCAAGGATGGACTCTTCCGCCAAAATCTAATGCAAATTACGCTTTTGTATTAAATGCATTAAACAAGATAAATGATAAAGCAGCATTCATACTTCCGAACGGCTTTTTGACATCAAGTGAAAAATCGGAAAGCGCTCTAAGAAAAGAATTTATTGAAAAAAATCTTATATCAGCAATCATAACGCTTCCGAACGATATGTTTGAAAGCACTTCAATCTCAACGTGTATCGTTTTGTTTGATAAAAAAAAGCAAACAAAACACATTGAAATGATTGATGCGAGAAATTGCGCGGATAAAGAGATTAGAGAACAAAAAGGACAATGTGGAGGTGCTAGCCACGAAAATAGGATATACAATAAAACAATTAATAATTTAAGCGATGAACAAATACAGAGAGCTGTGAAAGCTGTGGAAAAAAGGAGCAATGAAGATGGATATTGCAAGTCTGTTTCAGTTGAAGAGATAAAAAAAGAAAATTTCTCATTACTCCCTTCAACATACATCGAATTTAAATATGATGAAATACCGCACAGACCATACAAGGACATAGCGGACGATTATAACAGAATAGTCGAACAAAAGAATCGTATTAAAATAACGATTAACGAAACGGCCGCAAAAAGATTGGGAATACCGATTGATTTGTACAAAACAAATACAGATTTAACAGATGTTTTTAAAAAAGTGAATTGCGTTGTTGAAAAAGAAGATTTTATAACTTCAACTAAATCCGCAATCATTAAAATTAACATAGATACCAAAAAAGGAATACCTTATTTAATTCAAGATTTTTTTAAAAGCTGGGCGTTAGTAGAGCGATACCTAAACGATGAGCAAAGCAGAATATTAGCGGAATTTAGAGATGCGATATTACCCGATTTAATGAACGGGAAAATAAAAATGGAGGATTAATAAAATGGCATTATTAAATAAAGAATATATGCAAAAGCTCGGACAGATACGGTTGCATTACGGCAACACTGCAGAAATATTAAAAGCAATCGAAGAGGCGAGGGAATATATTAAAGAATTAAGCTGCATTGCATATAATAGAGAACCAGATGCAGATAGAACATTAGAAGAAATGGCAGACGTATATGTTACTATGGAGCATGTGAAAAGTATATTACAGATAAGCGATTACGAAATAAAAGAATGCATGAAATATAAGATCAACAGGCAAATTAAAAGGATGGAACGCAATGAGTAATAATCTAAGAGCGGACAAGCGAGGTGCTCACAGAACGGAGTACGCAAAGAACCGAAAGAGAATATTATTATCCTGTAACGTATGCGCTATATGCGGTAAGCCTGTAGACAAGTCACTAAAGTTCCCGCATCCAATGAGTGCGACTGTTGACCATATAATCCCAATAGACTTAGCATATTTATAACAAGACATGATTTAGGCGGGGGTAAGTTAGAATACTTTGAGCTGGATTTTATGATGGCGGAATCGTGGAGAAGGTTGATTAGTGGAAAACCAGAAAAACACGATTTAACTTTATTAAAGCATGAAATTATGGAAAAGAAGTTAATGCAACAAGGTTACACACAAGCCGAAGCCCATGATAAGACATCTAAAATTCATAATTATGATAAGGAGGCAAATGAATTCTATGGTAAGATTAAAAAATATAAAAAAGAGTGATGGCACTATTGAGTGTGATATATATCCAGAAGATAGCACACTTCCAGGGCATGTAGTTGTATCAATAAAAACAGAAGAAATAATAAATTGCGAACTGCCACAAAACTATGAATGGTGTGAAAATCACGCATCTCACGCAAGGTGGAAATTGATAGAAATGTTAAAGAACAATGAAAAATTCCCAGAAGAGCGCTTAGTTATGTGGTACTAATCCAAAAAAGTAATATATTAAATATGGCGGAATTGAAAGAAGGTTAATACATGGCTAAAGATGATTACAATGTAATCAAATTCAAAATATTAGTATACCTGTACGGCATATTAAAAAGACGATATACATTTACTGCTGATGGATTCAATAATCTCTTAGAACGAAACAATATTAACGACGAGTATTTTATCGACATCTTAGAACTTATGCTTGAAGAAAGCTTAATAAAAAACATTACTATATCAACAGCGATGGGGGGGGCATAAATTTATTAATAGTGATATATCAAACGTAAAAATGACAGCACAGGGAATAAATCACTTAGAGGAAAATAAATTGATGAACAAGATAAAAGAAAATGCGATTATGGAAGCATCAAATAAAGCGTTCTTCTATGTAACCTAAGAAAGGATGATGATTTGTGACTGCAAAACAATATTTAAGACAGATATATAAATTAAATGAAAAGATAAAAGATAAGCAAGAACGAATTAATTATTTAAAGTCTATGAGTACATCAATAGGTGCGATTGATTATTCTAAAGACAAAATACAAACAAGTCCTTCTGCTGATGCATCGTTTACAAATCAAATCATGCAGATAATTAAAGTTGAAAAAGAACTTGAAAAAGATAAGAATAGAATGAAGGAATTGTTCGTAGAAATTAGTAGAACAATTGACCAGGTAGAAAATGTAAATGAAATGCTTGTTTTGTCAAAAAGGTATTTACTTATGAAATCGTGGGAGCAGATAGCAGAGGAAATGAACTATTCGGTAAGGCAAATTCATAGAATTCATAGCGAAGCATTAAAACATGTCACTAAATGTCATAGAATGTCACAGTTTATGCTTGATATAATGTAAAATGTTGAAACACATCCAAGGGAGAGAATCCGTGGGTGTATTTTTTATTTTGGAAGAAAAATGGAAATAGTAAATAAAAATATAAATAATTTAAAACCGTATGAGAAAAATCCGAGAATCAACGATGAAGCTGTGAAGTATGTTGATGTGATTATAAAGCGTTGGGAGCAGTTCACAGGAGAAAAGGCGGTGCTTTTAGATACATAAGGGAGTGAGGAAATGGCAAGAGAGGATAATTTAAAACCGATAAATATATCGAGTGAAGAAGCGAAGGAACGAGGGCGAAGAGGTGGTATAGCATCAGGTGAAGCAAGACGAAGAAAGAAAGCATTCAAAGAAAGTTTTGAGTTACTACTTGCAATGCCGTTAAAGAACGGTAGAAATACAGATGTTGAGTCCATTAAAAACTTTGCATCTATGAAAGGTAAAAATATAAGTGTTCAGGACGCTATCGTAATATCAATAGTACAAAAGGCTATGAAGGGTGATGTGAGAGCTGCTGAATACATTAGGGATACAATAGGTCAGAAACCAACTGATAATCTTAATATTGAAGGTGAAGCTGTTGTTATTGTTAATGACTTAAAGGAGTGATTCTATGAAGGTATCACTTCAAGAAGCAGTTGGAAAGAACTATGCTGACTTTTGGAATACTAAAAAAAGATATAGAGTATGTAAAGGAAGTAGAGGTTCAAAGAAATCTAAGACCGCAGCACTTAATATGATATATAGGTTATATCAGTATCCTGAAAGTAATGGTCTTTGTGTAAGAAGGTATTCAAACACTATGCGTGATTCTGTCTATTCAGATTTGAAATGGGCAATTCATCGCTTAGGTTTGGATGCCTTTTTTGATTGCACAGTTTCTCCAATGCAAATAACAAGGAAATTCACAGGGCAAAAGATTTTGTTCAGAGGGCTTGATGACAGCTTAAAGATTACATCTATATCTGTTGATAAAGGTTATTTGTGCTGGGTATGGATTGAGGAATGCTATGAAATAAGTAATGAAGATGACTTTAACAAATTGGATATGTCAATTCGTGGTGAAGTTCCTGAAGGATATTTCAAACAGATTACTATGACCTTTAACCCTTGGTCTGCAACTTCATGGTTAAAAGCAAGATTCTTTGATGAACCTGATGAAGATGTTTTTACTAAAACAACTACATGGGAGTGTAATGAGTGGTTAGATGAAGCAGATAGGAATATCTTCCTTAAGATGAAAAAGAACAATCCTCGCCGTTATCGTATTGAAGGTAATGGTGATTGGGGTATTGCTGAAGGTCTTATATATGAAAAAGTCAGATTTGAAGACTTTGACATTGATGCAGTCAGAGCAATCCCAGGAATCAAAGCTGCATTTGGTCTTGACTTTGGTTTCACTGACCCAAATGCATTTGTTTGTCTGATGATAGACAATGCAGCAATGAAGATTTATGTCTTTGATGAATGGTACAAGACAGGTGTGACCAACAAAATCATTGCACAGGCAATCAAAGACAAGGGTTATGGTGGACAGAAAATCATTTGTGATTCTGCTGAACCAAAGTCCATTGCAGAACTTCAAGAAGAAGGAATCAATGCAGAACCTTCCAGGAAAGGAAAAGACAGTGTGAATCATGGCATCCAGTTATGTCAGAACTATGAAATCATTGTCCATGAAAGGAACTGTCCTGAATTCAAGAAAGAAATAAGCAATTACTGTTGGGAGAAAGACAAGAACGGAAAACCAACAGATAAACCTGATCATGAGTTTTCACATGGTATGGATTCAATGCGTTATGGAGTAAGTAAGATTTTAATACCTGATACATTTAGTTTTGATTAAACACATAAAAGGGAAGGTGAAAAACAATGACAGTTGATGTTTTAGGAACAAAATACACAATTACAGAATCAAATAAGGTGAAAGATGACAACCTAAACAGCGGTGATGGATATTGTGACCATTCCACAAAGCAGATTGTCATTGACACCTTCCAGGATTCCCCTGGTGCACTTGCTGATTTGAAAACATACAGACAGCAGGTCATCAGACATGAACTGGTTCATGCATTTCTGTTTGAATCAGGACTTGGTGCTGATAGTTGGGGCATAAATGAAGAAATTGTGGACTGGATTGCATACCAGTTCCCAAAGATGGCAGAAGCTTTTGGAAAGGTGCATGCACTATGATACATAGAAAGGCGGTGAAGAATGTTTAATTTTATTACGTGGTGGAAAGAGAAGTTCGGAAAGTTAGTTAATATAAGCGTGTCGGATAAGTTAACAGATGAACAGTTTATCGTTAAAGAGATCCGAAGATTTAAAGCGTCAAAAAGAAGAACGGATATGATAAACGGTGAAAGATACTTTGACGGTAAGCACGATATATTATTTAGAAAAAGAACGGTTATAGGTAAGGACGGAGAGCTTGAAACCGTTACTAACCTTCCAAATAATAGAATAGTAGATAATCAATATAAAAAAATGGTTGTTCAGAAGAGTAATTATCTTCTTGGACAACCTTTTTCTATTCAATGTGAAAATGAAGAGTACAGCAAGATATTAAAGCGGTTTTTTAATAAAAAGTTTGTGCGAACACTTAAAGCGGTGGGAGAAGACTCTCTTAACTGTGGTATCGGTTGGCTGTTCCCTTTATATGACAAACAGGGACGATTTACATTCAAGAGATTTTCACCATTGGAGATTATCCCTTTATGGAAGGATGCAGAACACAGTGTTTTGGAATCCTTTATAAGGATCTATCAAGTGGTTGCCTATAAGGGTAATCAAGAGAAGATTATTGAAAAGGTTGAAGTCTATGATGAAAGCGGTGTGTCATATTTTGAATTGACAGATGGTGGGAAGCTTATCCCTGACGGAGATGAACATGTTCCGTATTTTAGTATTGAGGATCAAGGCTTTAATTGGACAAGGATACCTTTAATTCCGTTCAAGTATAACAATAAAGAGATACCACTTATCAACATGGTGAAGTCTTTGCAGGACGGCTTGAATTTGATTGAATCCAACTTCCAAAACCAAATGGAAGAAGATGCAAGAAATACAATCCTTGTTCTTGTAAACTACGATGGTGAAAACTTAGGTGAGTTTAGAAAGAACCTTGCAACATATGGTGCTGTAAAGGTTAGAACAGTAGACGGAGCAGGTGGTGATGTTAGAACGCTCCAGGTTGAAGTTAATGCTGATAACTATAAAGCGATAATGGAATTGTTTAAAAAAGCAATTATTGAGAATGCAATGGGTTATGATGCAAAAGATGACAGAATGAGTGGTAACCCTAATCAGATGAATATTCAGTCTATGTATTCGGATATTGACCTTGATATGAACGGTATGGAGTTAGAGTATCAGGCAGCACTTGAAGAGCTCTTGTGGTTTATCAATATGCATCTTTATAACACCGGTGTAGGTGATTATGAAAATGAAGAAGTAGAGATCATATTTAACAGAGATATGATGTTAAACGAAGGTGAAGCAATTGACAATGTAGCCAAATCTGTTGGAATAATCAGTGATGAAACATTAATTGCTAATCATCCTTGGGTAACTAATGTTGATAATGAGTTGGAAAGAATTCAAGCACAGAAAGACAAGGAGCAAGAACAATATGGACTTGCTTTCAATCCTGCAATGAATGAAGGTACGGGTGATAAGTAATGTCTTACTGGAAGAAACGATTTGAAGCATTAGAAGCTGCATCTAATAAATATGGCATAGAAACTTACAGAAAGATAGAACCAGCATTTGATTCTGCATTTAGACAGATTGAGAGTGAAATCACCTTATGGTACGAAAGACTTGCGAAGAACAATGGTGTTACTATGCAGGAAGCAAGACAATGGTTAAATGCTAATGAATTAAAGGAATTCCAGTGGGATGTTCAGGAATACATCAAATACGGCAGAGAAAACGCAATTAACCAACAATGGATAAAGGAACTTGAAAATGCATCTGCAAAATACCATATAAGCAGACTGGAAGCGTTAAAGGTTAGAACTCAACAGGCTGTAGAGGTTGCATTCGGTAATGAACTTGATGAAGTAGATGCAATGGTAAAGAAGATATTCACGAATGATTACTACCATAGTATTTATGAAATGCAAAAAGGTTTTAATATAGGTTGGGAAATTGGTCAGATTGATGAGCGTAAATTAGAAAAGTTTATATCCAAACCATGGGCGACAGACGGAAAACATTTCTCTGAAAGAATATGGAATTCAAGAATACAATTAGTTAGTGAACTTCATAATCAATTAACAAGAACCTGCATACTTGGTAAACCACCTGATGATGCAATTAAAGCAATATCTAAGAAATTTAATACATCTAAGAATCAAGCTGGAAGATTAGTAATGACTGAACAAGCATACTTTCATTCAGTAGCACAACAAGAAGCCTTTAAAGAGCTTGACGTTGAAGAGTTTGAGGTAGTAGCAACATTAGATAACCTTACATCTGAAATATGCCAAGAGATGGACGGTAAGCATTTCCCTATGAAGGATTATGAACCTGGTGTTACAGCCCCTCCATTTCATCCATGGTGTAGATCCGTTACTGTTCCATACTTTGATGATGACTTTGATGTAGGAGAAAGAACAGCAAGGGGTGCTGATGGTGAAACATACTATGTTCCATCTGATATGAAATATTCAGAATGGAAAGAACAATATGTTGATAGTCCTGTTGTGGTTGACCAAACACAGAAAATCACAAAGAAGAAAGATTCCAATGCTTATTCTGTTGATAGAAAACTTGTGAACAGTAAAGAATATCATGATAAATTTGAAAGTTTAACAAGCCACAAATCAACAAATGAATCTGTATATCAGGAAGCAATGAAGATGTTGGAACATAGGGATGGAACAGAATTGGAAGACATTGTGGTTTTTGATTCAAGAACAGGAAACATTGTTGTTAAAAACACATTATCTGCAAGAGAAGGTCAAACTGGTCTGACATATGAACAATATGAAACATATAAGAAAGCAAGTGGAAAGAAAGTATTACTTCACAATCACCCAAATGGTGGAAGATTATCTTTCACAGATTTGAAGACACTATTTGTGAATGCTGATATTGAAGCATCAATTGCAGTTGGTCACAATGGTATGGTTCATATTGTTTCAAATCCTGACAGAACAATTGATATTGAAAAATTGTATGAATCATTATATAATGAGTACAAAGAAATTTATGCTAATTCTGAAATAGCAAAGATTTATGCATTGGATGATTTGTATGATTTGAAAATATTTGATTATGAAAGTAGGTGATGTTTTATGGCTGAAAAATTATATATGCAAACTGATGACAGGGTGAAGATTGGTGACAAGCCAATGAAACACACTGATTCAAAAGGGCAGGAACTGCATGACAGACATGTAAAAAACAGAAAAGAGTTATTGAAACAATATAAAAAATAAAGGCATCCTGAAAAGGGTGCTTTTTTAGTGCAAAGAAAGGAATATGAAGAAGTTATTTATTAGTCAACCGATGAACGACAAGACGGATGAGGAAATCAAAGTAGAAAGAGCAAAGATTGTTGATGCTTGTATCAAAGAATATGGTGAAATTGAAGTGATTGATTCCGTCTTTGAATCTGCACCGCATGATGTAAGACCATTATGGTTTTTAGCAAAATCACTTGAATTGCTATCCACAGCAGATATAGTATTTTTTGCTGATGGTTGGAAAGATTATCGAGGGTGCAAGATTGAACATGAATGTGCAGTGCAATATGGTATTAAAATTGTATGCGATTAAATTTTAGTGATATAAAGCAGAAAAAGAATTATGTTCTTATACTCAATAGAACAAAAGTAATCGTGAAGGAGTAAAAAATGGATGGATATGAAGAAGCAAGGTGGTCACGATTTTGTGGTTGGTTATTAAGTTATATTGAGGATTATTATAGTCCGTTTTTTAAAGTTGATTATGAAATTGAACTCGATGACGATGTAACAATGGGTGATATTGTAAAGGAATTACAAACGGCAACGTCAATTTCAGAACTATCCTCGCAGTTACAGAAAATTGCAAGACAATTTAGAGACAGTAATGATGCTTTTGATAATGATGAATTTGAAGGTGATTATAATGATAAACTTAATTAAAAGCATACCGTTAAATAATGGTGAACTTTTTGTTACAACTGGTGGTAATAGATATCACTTAGCAAGCTTTGATGGGGCCTTAGAGATTAAAGAAGAGCAAAGCACAGTCCCTATTTTAGGAAGATTAAGTAATGGAACAAAAAGCATTCGTGCAACACTTATGCTATGTGACAATTTGCATAATATCAATTCTAAGGAATATGAAACAATAAGTAGTGTAAAGGTATATGAGGCACAGGCGAGTGTTGAAGTTGGACATGATACTGTTCCTTATAAATTTTCAGGACTTAAATTCATTGATTCAGACCCAATAAATAATACAATTACTTTTGAAGTAACAGATTTATATTTAATTGAAAAATTATTGAAGCACTCCTAACAAGGGTGCTTTTTTAATACTCAAAACTAAGTCAGCCTAATAGGCTGATTTTTTTATTGACCTGGTTGGAAGTCGAGAAAAGACAACAGTCAAAAAATCTAATGGTGAAAGAAACACCGAAAACAAACTGAAAGGATGATTTGAACATGAAAAGAAAGTTTTTAGAAGACATGGGATTAACAAAGGAACAGGTTGACAGTATTCTTGATGAAAATAGTCAGGATATAGGTAAGGTAAAAGGTGACCTTGATACTGCTAATCAAGAAATTACATCTTTAAGAGAGCAGATTGTTGATAGAGATAGTCAGCTTGAAACTTTGAAGAATTCCACAGGTGATGTTGAAGCATTAAGAGAGCAGATTGCAACACTTCAGGCTGACAACAAGACTAAAGATGAAACACATGCTGCTGAAATTAAGCAGCTTAAAATTGATAGTGCTGTTCTTACTGCACTGACTGGTGCAAAGGCAAAGAATAATGCTGCTGTCAAGGCGCTTCTGAAAGACCTGGACAAAGCAGAATTTGCAGAGGATGGAACAATTAAAGGTCTTGCTGAACAGATTGAATCATTACAGCAATCTGATGCATATCTTTTTGAATCAAAATCTTCTAAACCAAATGTGAAGGGTGCAAAGCCTGGTGAAAGTGGAAATGAAGATGGTGATCATGGAGTTGATACTTCTAAGATGACATATTCTGAACTTGCTGCTTATATGGCTGAAAACCCTGATGCAAAAATTTAACAACAAACAAAATTGAAAGGTAAAGGTGAATTAAAATGGCAAAATTTGATTCCAAGAGTTTCAATCCACAGGCTTTTGGTAAGTATGTGGATAGAATCCCAAATGTAACTAAAAATGAGCTTGCAAAGAGTGGAGCAGTTGGCTCAAACGAACAGGCAAGAGCTGCATTATCAAGTCAGACTGGTTCTCTTTATGCAAGAGTTCCATACTTCGGACGAATTAGCGGATCAACATCACAGAATAATGACGGCGCTACAGATATTAAGTCAAACAACACAACAACATTTGAACAGGGATTTATTACAGCAAGTAGAATGGATTCATGGACAGAGAGAAACTTCTCAACAAATATTACAGCTGGTGTTAATTTTATGGACAATGTAGCTTATCAGATTGCAGATTATAAGTTAGATGTTCGTCAGGATATGCTTCTTGCCATTCTTAAGGGTGTTTTTGCTATGAAGACTACAGGTACAGGCGTAGCTGAGAAGTCTGCTAAGGAGTTCATTGAGAAGCATGTATATGACATTACTGGTCAGAAAGATGAAGCCGCATTCGTAGCCGCTACAACTCTTAATAAGGCGATTCAGAGCGCGGGTGGTGATAATAAGAATGCATTTAAACTTGTAATTATGCATTCAGAAGTTGCTACTAACCTTGAAAACATGAAGTTACTTAAGTATATGACTTATACTGATGCTGATGGTATTGAAAGAGAACTCCAGCTTGCTACTTGGAATGGTAGAACGGTGCTTATTGATGACAATATGCCTACAGAGGAAGTCGCAGAGTCTTCATCAGGTAAGGGAGATGGTTATACAAAGTACACAACATATGTTCTTGGCGATGGTGCAATCATTCTTGATGATATTGGCGATGCTGTACCTTATGAAATGGATAGAGATCCTAAAATTAACGGCGGTCAGGATACATTATTTGTTAGAGATAGATATATCTGCGGTGTAAATGGTATCTCATTTGAGAAGCCAGCAAGCATTACAGCTTCTGCATCAAATACTGATTTGTCAACAGGTGCTAACTGGAATGTAATTAATGATGGTGTTAATGCTATTCCACATAAGGCAATTGCACTTTGTAAGATTATTTCCAAGGGTTAATTGATGAAAGAAGGGTGATGATATGGCGCTGACAGAAGAAACAAAGCAGTCCATCATCACAGCATTGAACACTTCCAGTCTTGATGAATCTTTTATTGAAGCGGTTCTGAAAAGACTGGATTCCTTTGGTTATGAAATCAAAGAATCTGATGCTTGGATGATTGGTTTTGCAATGCAGAAGGTGGAAAACACCATCAAGAATGAGTGCAATATATCTGAAATCCCTGACGGGCTTTTTCACACAGCCGTGGACATGTCTTGTGGTGAATTACTATTTGCTAAAAAGCAGACTGGACAGTTAGAAATTGGTGACCTTGATTTGACTGGTGCTATTTCAAGCATCAAGGAAGGTGATACCCAGGTGAACTTCAATGGTGATGAAAGTGATTCGGACAAGGTTGACAGCTTGTTGAATTATTTTCTGAACAGTGGAAAGGGGGAATTGGTGTGTTATCGAAAAATCAGGTGGTAAAGGCAAGGAAAGCAATTGAATCCATGTATGACGGTACTTGCACAATCATAGAACGCCAAAAGGTCAAACTTCCAAATAAGTCAACAGGTTTCAAGGATATTGTGGTTTTAGAAGATATTCCATGTAGGCTATCCTTTAAAACTATAACGAACACAAACCAAGCTGAAACTGGTGTATCGGCAGTTGTTCAGGTCACAAAAGTTTTTATTGCACCTGAAATTCAGGTTAAACCCGGCTCAAAACTCACCATAACGCAAAATGATGTGACTACTGAATACAAGTCCAGCGGTCAACCTGCTATCTATACAACTCATCAGGAAATTGAACTTGAACTGTTTGAGAGGTGGGCATAATGTCAAGAAATGGAAAAGTAAACTTCAGTGAAATGGAACAGTTTAGAAAAAGGGTTGAACAGTCTTTTAGTAAATCCCAAGTTGATTTATTTATCGAATCATGTGCAAAGGAACTTGCGGCAAGACTGCTCGCAAAGGTCATAAAAAGAACACCAGTAGGACAATATCCTAAAAAATCAGGAAAAAAGGGTGGTACTTTAAGAAGGGGATGGACTGGTGGAAAAGAGATGGATGGTTCTGCTTATGCAAAAACGTTAAAAGTACAGCATCGTAAAGGTGCGTATGTTATTGAGATTGTAAATGCGGTACATTATGCACCTTATGTGGAATTTGGACACAGGACAAGAGGCGGTAAAGGTTGGGTTGAAGGTAAGTTCATGTTAAGCGTTTCTGAAGAAGAGATTCAAGCGTCTGCACCAAAGATTCTTGAAAACAAATTAAAAAAGAAATTAGGTGAATGTTTCAAATGATAAATAAAATTATTGATGGAATCAGTGTTGCACTTAATGGTGAATTTGGTGATGACTATGAAATCTATACAGAATCTATTGAACAGGGTTTGAAAGAACCCTGTTTCTCTATTGTTTGTATAAATCCAAAAATAGAACAGTTTCTCGGTGAAAGATATTTTAAACAAAATCGTTTCTGCATTCATTACTTCCCAGAAACTGACACCCAGAATAATGAATCTTTAATGATCACTGAAAGATTATTTGACTGCTTAGAATTAATCACGATAGATGATGACTTATGTAGAGGAACTGAAATGAGTGTTGAAATGGTGGATGGTGTAGTTAGCTTCATGGTGAGTTACGATATGTTTATGTACAAGCATAGAGAAGATACACCTGAAATAGAAACATATAGTGTTAGCACTGATGTGAAAGGATGATAAAGATGGCAACGAAAAAAGTGCAGGAAGGAATAAAGTTTTATAAAACTGATATTCTGACTGCGAAAAGATACGCAGATAAAAGAGATTTAATTGAAGCGGTGGTTCCTAAAGATTTTTATGGAACACTCGAAGATGTAGATTCTTTAATTAAAAAGTTTATGGAAGGAAAGGTGAAATAATATGGCATTAGGCGGTGGAGCATTTTTAACTCAAGATAAAATTATTCCAGGCTCATATATTAACTTTGTTTCTACTTCAAGAGCAAATGCAGCATTATCTGATAGAGGTGTCGCAACAATGCCACTTGAATTAGATTGGGGTTTGGAAGGTCAGGTATTTAAAGTAAATAGTGTTGATTTTCAGAAAGATTCATTAAAAATTTTTGGTTATGAATTTGACCATGAGAAGATGAAAGGTCTTCGTGAACTTTTTAAAAATATCCATACTTTATATGCTTATAGATTAAACGGCGGTGGGATAAAGGCAACAAATACTTATGCGACTGCAAAATATGCAGGTACAAGAGGAAATGACATTAAAATCATTGTTAAAAAGAATGTAGATGACGAAAATGCTTTTGATGTTATAACAGTGCTTGGAAGTGAAACAGTAGATAAGCAGACAGTTAAACTTGCAACAGAACTTATTGATAATAACTGGGTTACTTTTAAGAAAGAAGCATCTCTTGAGATAACTGCAGGAGTTCCTCTTGCTGGTGGTACAAATAAGGATATAACCGGAACAGAACATAGTGATTACCTTGCAAAAATTGAATCATATTCATTTAATGCAATTGGTGTTGTAACAACTGAAGAAAGTATCAAATCTTTATATGCTGCGTTTGTAAAAAGAATGCGTGAAGAAGTTGGTGCTAAGTTTCAAGCTGTTATTCACAATATGCCTGCTGATTATATAGGTGTTATTAATCTTAAAAACAAATGTAAGGAACTTGAAGCCGGTCTTGTTTACTGGGTTACTGGCATTGTTGCAGGTTGTGCCGTAAATAAATCAAACTTAAATAAAACTTATGACGGTGAATTTACTGTTGATGCAGATTACACACAAACGCAACTTGAAAGAGCAATTCAGAATGGTGAATTTGTACTTCATTATGTAGGTTCTGATATTAGAGTGCTTGAAGATATTAACAGTATGGTTACAACTTCAGATGCACAAGGTGATGTTTTTAAGGATAATCAAACAATTAGAGTTATTGATCAAATCGCTAATGATATTGCTAATTTATTTACTACAAAATACCTCGGTAAAGTTCCAAATGACCCAGCAGGAAGAACTAGTTTATGGAGTGATATTGTTAAGCATCATGAAGCACTTCAGAATATAAGAGCGATTGAAGGATTTACAGATAAAGATGTGACAATTGACCAGGGGAATGATAAAAAGTCAGTTGTTGTAAATGATGCAATTACTGTTGTTAATACTTTGGCAAAGTTATATATGACTGTAACAGTAGCTTAATGAAAGGAGTGTATAAGAATGTCAAACATTACAATGAAAGCAAGAGATACTATTTCCGCAAAGGCTGCCGAGTGTTTTGTTACTATTGATGATAATAGATATAATTTTATGCAGGCAATAAATGTTGAAGCGACTTTTGAAAAGACAAAGTCAGAAGTTCCTATCTTAGGACAGACTGGAAACGGTAATAAGGCAACTGGATGGAAGGGAACTGGTTCTGCTACGTTCCACTATAATACATCTATTTTTAGAGAATTAATGGTTCGTTATAAAGAAACAGGCGAAGATATTTATTTTGATATGCAGATAACTAACGAAGATAAGACATCAAGAGCAGGAAGGCAAACAGTGGTTCTTATTGATTGTAATATTGATGGTGGAATCCTCGCTAAGTTTGATGCTGATGGTGAATATCTCGATGAGGATATGGATTTCACTTTTGAAGACTTCAAGATGCCTGAAACTTTCAACATTCTTGACGGCATGCAGTAAAATATTGACCCTTTTGTCACAAAGACATGGGGGTTTTTTTAATATAGAAAGGGTTAAAATTATGTCAAGCTTTAGTAGATTTATGAAGAAGAATAAAGTAGTAAAGGAAAATACAACTTTCCCTGCGACAAAATCACTTATAGATGAAAATGGTGATCCGTTACTTTGGACAATCAAACCTTTAACAACAAGAGAAAATGACGTTATTAGAGATGATTGTATGATTGAGGTTCAAGTAAAGGGAAAGCCGGGTGTATATAGA
>OLRJ01000424.1_pt1 | contig 43649 bp, 34 predicted proteins | sample 1672741 | NCBI WGS metagenome assembly OLRJ01 (sample SAMEA3136719, study PRJEB25190) | human gut metagenome | biome: human gut; feature: human-associated habitat; material: faeces | place: Austria | collected 2013 | reverse complement strand
AGATGTAAAATGTAGATATCAGATGTATTTCAAACATACCAATCTATTAGTAATTAAAAATTAAGATTGCTAAATCTCACAAAAATAAATTCAGAATATAAAATATCAAAATTATCACCAAGGGATTATAAAACTAAAAGTTTTAAGTAATAGAATTTAAAATTAAATTTTAAAATTATAACAGGCTTAATTGGAATGTTCGTAATTTTAATTGGAATTAATAATAAATCTAATTAGCATATAGTATTGTTAATAAAAAATTTAATTAATGAAAAAATATATTGATAAACTATGAATATTAATATAAAATACAAGTGTATAGTTCGTTAAAATAATTTTGAAAATTAATAAAGACTTTTTAATTTGATGAAAAATTAAAATTTATATAAGTATATTATTAATGGAGGCAAATAAATTATGAAAGTTGCAATCGTTATGGGATCTAAATCAGATTACTCTAAGTTAGAAGAAGGAATTAATTTTTTAAAAAAATACGATGTAGAAGTAATTGTAAGGATATTATCTGCACATAGAACGCCGAAAGAATTAGTTTCTTTTATAGAATCAATAGAAGATGAAGTTGATGTGATAATAGCGGCAGCAGGAAAAGCAGCTCATTTACCGGGAGTTATTGCTGCATCAACATTAATACCGGTAGTTGGATTACCAATAAAATCATCTACTATGGATGGTATGGATTCATTACTATCTATGGTTCAGATGCCAAAAGGAATACCAGTAGCTACAGTAACGATAGATTCAGGATTAAATGCAGCATTGATGGCAATGCAAATAATGAGCATAAAATATCCTAAATTAAAACAAGACTTAAAATTATACAGAAAAGAAATGGAACAAAAAGTATTAGACGATGATAAAAGTATAAATCAATAAATAAAAATTAAAGTACATAAGCAATATAGTGACAATAGATAATAGAAACTCAAAGAAAAACTTATTAATAAAAGAATAATAAAAATTTATAAAATTTGGGAGGTAATAACAATGTTATTATATGAAGGAAAGGCAAAGCAAGTTTATAGTACAGATAATGAAAATGAATATATAGTTTATTATAAAGATGATGCAACTGCATTTAATGGTGAAAAAAAAGCATCAATCCAGTCAAAAGGCATTTTAAATAATAAAATATGCACGATAATGTTTGAAACATTAGAAAAAGCAGGAATAAAAACACATTTCATAAAAGCTTTATCAGATAGAGAACAATTAGTAAAAAAAGTTACAATCCTACCACTTGAAGTTATAGTAAGAAATATCACAGCAGGTTCTTTCTGTAAGAGATACGGAGTAGAAGAAGGAATCGTATTAGACAAACCAATATTTGAAATGTCATATAAAAATGATGAATATGGCGACCCACTTGTAAATGATGACCATGCAATAGCATTAAAATTAGCAACTCAAGAAGAGATAGATTATATCAGAGAACAAACTCTAAAAATCAATGAAATCATGAAGGAATTTTTCTTAAAATTAAATTTAAAATTAGTTGACTTCAAACTAGAATTCGGAAAAGATACAGATGGAAATATAATATTAGCAGATGAAATATCACCAGATACTTGTAGATTGTGGGATGTTAATACTAACGAAAAGTTAGATAAAGATAGATTTAGAAGAGACTTAGGCGACCTTATTCAAGGGTATGAAGAAGTCCTTTCGAGAATGAGTAAATAATAGTTATAGGGGGGAATAATCACATGTGTGGTATATTAGGGATTTATTCCGATAAGAACATATCAAAAGAACTGTATTACGGTTTATATTCTATGCAACATAGAGGTCAAGAAAGTTGTGGTATGGCAGTACATGATGGTAAAGAAATAAATTATAAAAAAGATATGGGTTTAGTAGGTGATGTATTTAAATCAGATGATTTAGATAAACTTCCTGGGACAATGGGAATAGCTCATGTTAGATATTCAACAGCAGGCGGAAGTCATATGTATAATTGCCAACCTTTAGTAGGTTCTTTGAGAAAGAGAAATTTAGGATTAGTTCATAATGGCAACTTGGTAAATGCTAATTACTTAAAAGAGATGCTAGAAGAGGACGGGATAATGTTTAGAGGAAAAAGTGATACAGAAGTAATTTTGTATATACTTGCTAGATATTATACAGGAAATATTGTAGAAGCAGTTAAGTTAACTATGGATCAAATAAAAGGTGCTTATTCATTAGTTATATTAACCGACCAAGAGCTTATTGCTGTTAGAGACCCACATGGATTTAGACCTTTATTACTTGGGAAGAGAGACAATGGAGAATATATTTTTGCATCAGAAAACTGTGAGATAGATATACTTGGTGGGGAATTTATCAGGGATTTAGAACCGGGTGAAATAGTAGTTATAAAGAACGGAAAATTAAAATCATACAACTTCAGCAACAACTGTAAACCAATGAAAAAGAGTTGTATATTTGAGCATATATATTTTGCAAGAAATGATGCCACTATAGATAAAGTAAACGCATACGAATTTAGGGTAGAATCAGGAAAAATATTATCACAAGATGAAGATATTAATGCAGATATGGTAGTTCCAGTTCCAGACTCTGGTTGGCCAGGGGCGATTGGATATGCAAATGCAAGCGGACTTCCACTAACTGAAGCATTAGTTAAGAATAGATATGTAGGTAGAACATTTATAAAACCTACCCAAGAAGAAAGAGAGTTAGGGGTAAAAATAAAACTAAATCCACTTAGTAGAGTATTAAAAGGAAAATCAATAATACTTGTAGATGATTCGATTGTTAGGGGAACAACTTCAAAACAATTAGTCAAATCATTGAGAGATGCTGGGGCTAAGGAAATACACCTAAGAATAACATCACCTCCAGTTAAATATTCTTGTTATTACGGTATTGATACTCCAAACCGTTCTAAATTAATTGCTGCTAACAAAAATGTAGAGGAAATAAGGGAATATATCGGCTGCGATACATTGAAATTCTTAGATATAGAAGGAATGATGAGTGCTGCTGGAACGGGAAATGAATTTAAATTCTGTAAAGCTTGTTTTGACGGAAATTATCCAGTTAAGAAAATCGACAAGGAGGAATTTTTAGAATGTTAACATATGAACAATCTGGTGTAAATATTGATGAAGGCAATAGAGCAGTAAGTCTTATAAAAGGGAAGATAAAGGAGACTTACGACAAAAATGTTATAGGTGATTTAGGGAATTTTAGTGGATTATATAGCTTGAAAGATTTTGTAAAAATGGAAGAACCAGTCCTTTTAGCAGCAACAGATGGTGTAGGGACTAAATTAAAATTGGCACAAATGATGAATAAACACGATACCGTAGGGATAGATTTAGTTGCAATGAGTGTCAATGATTTAATATGCCAAGGTGCAAAACCGCTACTATTTCTAGATTATATTGCAACAGGGAAATTAGTCCCTGAACATATAGATAAAATTGTAGAAGGTGTTGCCAATGGATGCAAAATGTCAGGTTGTGCATTAATCGGAGGCGAAACTGCTGAAATGCCGGGAATGTATAGTGAAGATGAATATGATTTGGCGGGATTTGCAGTAGGTATAGCTGATAAAACAAAGATAGTATCAGGAAAAGATGTAAAAGCTGGGGATGTATTAGTTGGGGTTTCTTCGAGCGGTATTCACAGTAATGGTTTTTCATTTATTAGAAAAATATTTTTAGATACTTATAATTATGATTTAAATCAATATGTTGAAGAGTTAAAAATGACAGTTGGAGAAGCTTTACTAACACCGACAAAAATATATGTGAAATTAGTTTTAGACTTACTTGAAAAATATAATATTAAAGCTATTGCCCATATAACTGGTGGTGGAGTTATAGAAAATATTACGAGAGTTATACCTGATGGTCTAGGGCTTGATATTAAGACTGATTCATGGGAGAAACCACCTATATTTAAAATGATAGAAGGATTTAATATAGTAGAAAAAAGAGAGCTACATAAGAGTTTTAACATGGGAATTGGAATTGTATTTATAGTTAATAAAGAAGACGCACCTCAATTAGTTGATTATATAAACAATAGAGAACAAGAGAAAATAGAGATAGATAAAAAATATGTTGAATTAATGCAGGACAAGGCATATATAGTCGGGGAAGTTGTTGATAGCCACAAGGGAGTAGAATTATGCTAAATATAGGTGTATTGATTTCTGGTGGAGGTTCAAATCTACAAGCTATAATTGATGACTGTGAAAGTAAAAAGATAAACGGAAATATAAAAGTAGTTATTTCTAATAGAGAAGATGCTTTTGGACTTGAAAGGGCAAAAAAGCACAACATAAGATCAGTATTTGAAAAAGATGAAGATGAAGTAATAAAAATATTAAAAGAAGAGAATATAGACTTAGTAGTTTTGGCAGGTTATCTAAAAATAATAAGTCCTAAATTTGTAAGCGAATTTGAAAATAAAATTATGAATATACATCCAGCATTAATTCCTTCTTTCTGTGGAGATGGATTTTATGGCGAAAAGGTGCACCAAGCAGTAATTGATTATGGTGCAAAAGTTTCTGGAGCAACTGTCCATTTTGTGAATGAAAAAGCAGATGCAGGTCCAATAATAATGCAAGATACTGTAAAAGTGATGGATGATGACGATGCCAAAACATTAGCAAAAAGAGTTTTAGAAGTAGAACATACAATTCTTCCTAGATGTGTAAAGTTATTTTGTGAAGGGAAGATATCTGTAGAAGGCAGAAAAGTAAGAATAAAATAATAAATACTTATAAGCTAGGAGGGAAAATATGAAGATATTAGTAGTAGGTGGCGGCGGAAGAGAACATGCTATCTGTTGGAAATTAAGCAATGAAAAAAACGTAGAGAAAATATACTGTGCACCAGGAAATCCTGGGATTGCTGAAGTGGCTGAATGTGTAAATATAGGTGATTCAGATATAGATGAACTTGCTAAATTTGCAAAAGAAAACGAAATAGATATAACTGTAGTAGGGCCAGAAGTACCACTAGTTATGGGAATTACAGATGTTTTTGAATCACAAGGATTAAAAGTATTTGGACCTAATAAAAAATGTGCAAGATTAGAAGGAAGTAAAGCATTCTCAAAAGATTTTATGACAAGACATAACTTGCCGACAGCTAAATACAAAGAATATACAAATATCGATAAGGCAATAGATGATATTGATGATTTTGGATATCCAGTTGTTATAAAAGCAGATGGTTTAGCAGCTGGAAAGGGAGTTATAATTTCAGAAAATAGAGAAGATGCAATAAAAACACTAAAAGAAATGATGAATGATAAAAAGTTTGGTACTGCTGGAGAAAAAATAGTAATAGAAGAGTTTCTAAGTGGAATAGAAACATCAATACTAGCTTTTGTAGATAATGAAACAATAATTCCTATGGTAAGTGCAAAAGACCACAAAAAAGTAAATGACGGAGAAACTGGTCTAAATACTGGAGGAATGGGCACATTCTCCCCAAGTGAAATTTATACTTATGAATTATCAAAAGAAATAAAAGAAAATATATTAGATAAAACTTTAAAAGGATTCCAAGAAGATAATCTAGATTTTAAAGGAATATTATTTGTTGGATTAATGATAACTAAAGATGGTCCGAAGATTCTTGAATATAACGTGAGATTTGGGGACCCAGAGACACAATCAGTTTTATTCAGATTGGAAACTGATTTAAGTGAAATAATATCAGCAGTTATAAATAATAAATTAAAAGATATTGATATAAAATACAGCGACGATAGTGCTATATGCGTAATGCTTACATCAGGAGGATATCCTGAAAGTTATGAAAAGGGAAAACTTATAACAGGACTTGATAATTTAGATAAAGATATAGTCGTTTTTCATAGTGGAACAAAATTATTGGACAACAAATTGGTTACAAACGGTGGAAGGGTAATCGGTATAACTGCAAAAGGAAAGACTGTTAAAGAAGCATGCAAAAAAGTTTATGAAAATATAAAGAAAATAAATTTTGAAGGAATGCATTATAGAACAGATATATGGAAATAAATTTTCAAAAATAAAATGGGAAATTTCTTAATGGAGGAATAATATGAGTTCAAATGTAAAAAGACTTTTAGTTGAAAAAAGGGAAGGATTCGACCTAGAGGCAAAAGCTTTAATGAAAGATTTAAAAGACAGTTTACATATAGATTGTATAGATAATTTAAGATTATTAAATAGATATGATATAGAAGGATTGTCTGATGAAGTTTGTGAATATGCATCAAAGACAATATTTTCAGAGCCAAATTTAGATATTGTATATAACGAAAATGTAGAATATGACAAAGATGCAAAAGTCTTTGCAGTTGAGTATCTTCCTGGGCAATATGACCAAAGAGCCGATTGGGCAGCTCAATGTGTTCAAATAATAAATGAGGGGCAAAGACCTAATATAAATAGTGCAAAATTATATATTTTATCAGGAAAAATAGATGATAAATTATTTGATAAAATAAAGTCATATATAATAAATCCAGTCGATAGTAGAGAGGCGAATCTTGAAAAACCAGTAACATTAGAAATTAAAACTGATATACCTACAGAAGTTGAAACAATAACAGGATTTATCGATTTCGACAAAAAAGAGCTAGAAAATTTCTTAAATAAACAAGGTTTAGCAATGACAATAGAGGATTTAGAATATATTCAAGAGTATTTTAAAAATCAAGAAAAGAGAAATCCAACCATAACAGAAATAAAAGTGTTAGATACTTACTGGTCAGATCATTGTAGACATACTACTTTTATGACACAAATAAAAAACGTTGAAATTGAAGATGGAAAATTCAACGAAATAATTAAAGAAACTTATTCAAAATACATCCAAGCTAGAAATACCCTATATATAGAAAAACAAAAAGATATGTGCTTAATGGATATAGCAACTATAGCTGTTAAAGAACTTAAAAATGCAGGCAAATTAGATGATTTGGACGAAAGCGAAGAAATAAATGCGTGTAGTATAAATATAGATGTAAATGTCGATAGAAAAATAGAAAAATACCTATTGATGTTTAAAAACGAAACACACAACCACCCGACAGAGATAGAACCATTTGGTGGTGCTGCGACTTGTTTAGGTGGAGCAATCAGAGATCCACTTTCAGGAAGAAGTTATGTTTATCAAGCAATGCGTGTTACGGGTAGTGCAGACCCTAGAACTTCACTAGAAGATACATTACACGGGAAATTAATGCAAAAGAAAATAACTACTGAGGCAGCTAATGGATATAGCTCTTATGGTAACCAAATAGGTTTGACAACTGGGCAAGTTACAGAAGTTTATGACGAAGATTTTATGGCTAAGAGAATGGAAATTGGTGCAGTTATAGCAGCAGTTCCAAAGGAAAATGTAATAAGAAAAAGACCAGAAAAAGGGGACATAATCATACTATTAGGTGGAAAAACTGGTAGAGATGGTTGTGGAGGAGCTACTGGTTCATCAAAAGAACATAGCGAAGAATCAATAGAGACTTGTGGTGCTGAAGTACAAAAAGGTGATGCCCCTAACGAAAGAAAAATTCAGAGATTTTTTAGAAATAAAGAAGTTGCACAAATGATAAAAAGATGTAACGACTTTGGGGCTGGTGGTGTTTCTGTTGCAATAGGCGAAATCGCAGAAAGTTTAGATATTAACTTAGACTTAGTACCTAAAAAATATGACGGTCTTGATGGGACTGAACTTGCAATATCAGAATCACAAGAACGTATGGCTTGTGCTATAGATGCTGAAAATAAAGACAGATTTATAGAACTTGCAGGATTTGAAAACTTACAAGCAACTCATGTTGCAACAGTAACTGACACAGGATATTTAAGAATGTTCTGGAATGGAAAAGCTATCGTTGATTTAAACAGAGCTTTCCTTGATACAAATGGTAAGAAACAACAAACTGATATACATGTTCCAAAAGTAGATGAAGAAAATACATTCTTTAATACTGGAAAAATAAAAGTAGAAGGAGAAACTATATCTGATAAATTTGATAGCGTATTAAAAGATTTAAATGTATGCTCTCAAAAAGGTTTAGTTGAAAAATTTGATAATACTATAGGTTCAAATACAGTATTACTTCCATTTGGAGGTAAATATCAAAGAACTCCAATTCAAGGTATGGTTGCAAAAATACCTGTACTTGGTGGAAAGACTACAACTTCATCAATAATGACATTTGGATATAATCCTAAAATCGGAAAATGGAGTCCATTCCATGGTGCATTATACGCAGTTGTAGAATCAATCTGTAAATTAGTTGCAGTTGGTGGAGATTACAAAACTACGAGATTAACTTTCCAAGAATACTTCGAAAAACTAGGCAAGGATTCAACTAAATGGGGTAAACCATTCTCTGCATTACTAGGTGCATATTATGCACAAAAAGAATTTGGCATACCTGCAATAGGTGGTAAGGATAGTATGTCTGGGACTTTTGAGCATATAAACGTACCGCCAACATTAGTTTCATTCGCAGTAAACACTGTAGATGCAGAGTATGTTGTATCACAAGAATTTAAAAAAGCAGGTTCTGTTTTAGCAGTTATAAAAACTCCTAGATTAGAAAATGGAATTCCTGATTTTGATATATTAAAGAAAAACTTAGATAAAATAAGAGAATTAACTCAAGCTAAGAAAGTTCTTGCCTCATATGCATTAGGGTATGGCGGACTAGGAGAGGCTATAGCTAAGATGGCATTTGGTAATAAAATAGGATTTGAAGTATCTAAAGAAGTTAATACAGATAAATTATTCAAACCAGCATACGGAAATATAGCACTTGAAATGGATAAAGCTGATTTAGCTTTATTAGAAGATTTAGATTACAAAGTTGCAGGTAAAACAATAGAAGGACAATATATAGATGTCGATGGATATAAAGTTTGCTTAGGTAAGATTTACAAAGCTTATGAATCTACTTTAGAACCAATATTCCCAACAAAAGCAGTTGAACCAACTGGCGAAATATCAAACATAAACTTTATAGTTAATGAACATCAAAAATCTTCATTATCAATAGCTCAGCCAAAAGTATTTATACCAGCATTCCCAGGAACAAACTGCGAATACGACTCAGCTAGAGCTTTTGAAGATGCTGGAGCAAAATCAAGCATAAAAGTATTTAGAAACTTAAATTATGCTAATATAGAAGATTCAATCGAAACTATGGTCAAAGAAATCGAGTCTTCACAAATAGTTATGATACCAGGTGGATTTAGTGCTGGTGACGAACCAGATGGTTCTGCTAAATTTATAGCGACAGTATTTAGAAATCCAAAAATAGCAGAGGCAGTAAACGATTTATTAACTAATAGAGATGGTTTAATGCTAGGTATTTGTAATGGGTTCCAAGCATTAATCAAATTAGGATTAGTACCATACGGAGAAATAAAACCATTTACTGCAGAAGATGCTCCAACTATAACTTACAACAACATCAGTAGACACCAAGCAAAAGTTGTAACTACTAGAATAGCATCAAATAAATCTCCATGGTTAGCAGGTACACAAGTAGGAGACTTACACAGTATATCAATCTCTCATGGTGAAGGTAAATTCGTAGCAAATAAAGAGATATTCGATAAGTTAGTAGCAAATGGACAAATCGCAACACAATATGTAGATTTAGATGGAAATGCTACTTATGACATAGATTATAATCCTAATGGTTCATTCTATGCAGTTGAAGGTATAACAAGTTTAGACGGTAGAATATTAGGTAAAATGGGACACTCAGAAAGAATAGGTAAATACACACTTAAAAATATACATGGTGAAAAAGATCAAAAAATATTTGAAAGCGGTGTAAATTACTTTAAATAAATATAATAAATTCTATGAAATTTTGAAATCCTAGCAGAAATGCTAGGATTTTTTAATCCTAAGCAATAGACGCACATGAACGAAACAAACTCTGGTCAACAGACAAAGTAGCCTGCACATGAGCAAAGCGAATTCTGAGTAAAGGACGAAGCTGCCCGCACATGAACGGAGTGAATTTTAAGCAACGGACAAAGTCGTTGGCGCTATGAACGGAGTGAATTTTAAGCAACGGACGAAGTCGTTGGCGCTATGAACGGAGTGAATTTTTGTATCCTATAGAAAATTATATTTATTTTAAAATTTTTACAGAGTAAAGTCATAAGTTTATTTATTTAAAAAATCGACTTTTTAAAATATAAAAGTTTAAGAAATTTATAATTTTTACAAATTGGGTCAGAACGCTAAAATCATAAAAAAAAACTTATTTGACAAGCTTAGACAACTTTTGACTTTTTTATATGTTAAACTAAAGAAAAAGATATTAAAGGGGGAATATAAATGCCGAAACAATTTAGAAAGATAGCAAGTGTCTTAACAGTATTAGGACTATTAGCATCTTTTTCGATTAGTGCAACTAATGTTTATGCAGAATCAACAGTATCACAAGAAAGCACTCAAGAAATATTGAATGTAGTATCTGATTCAATGAGTAGAAGCAGGGGATTACTTAGAATACAGGATAGTTCTGACCTTGAAGATATGCTTTTAGATATAGACTGGGGATATGATTTTGATAATGAGTATTATGAAGAAGAAGTAGAAAATGGATTTTATTATGTTATAAATAATAGAAATGAAGCTATAGTGACAGATTATGATGGTAGTGCAACAAATTTAGTTATACCAAGTACTCTTGGTGGAAAACCGGTTAAAATGATATATTATAGTGCATTTACATCATTAGACCAACTTAAAAGTGTAACAATATCACAAGGAGTAGAAGTTATTGGGGCAAGTGCGTTTGCAGCTTGCGACAATTTAACTAAAGTTACAATACCAAGCAGTGTAAAAACTATAGATACTTTAGCTTTTGCTTTAGATTTAAGTCTAAATAATGTAGTTGTTCCAAGCAGTGTAACAAAATTAGGTGCAGGAGTATTTTTACTAAATAGTAACTTAACAAATGTAACTTTACCAAGTTCAATAAGTACTATTCCAGATTCTACATTTGCAGGTTGTGAAAGTTTAAGCTCTATAAAACTACCAAGCAGTATTAAAACTATAGGGGATTCTGCATTTGCTATGACTGGATTTTCTCAATTTACAGTACCAAATGGAGTTACAACTATAGGTGATGAAGCGTTTAGCGATTGTGAAAAATTAACTGATATAACAATACCTAAATCAGTTACAAAGATAGGTAAATCATTAGCAGATGCAGGTGCTGAAGTTGTTACAATTCATGGAGAAACAGGTTCTTATGCAGAAACTTATGCAAAACAAAATGATTTAGCATTTAAAGCTACTAATACAACTGTCGATGAAAAAGTAATAGCAACAGGTGTAACTACAGCAAACTTAAACGTTAGAAAAGGTGCAGGAGCAAACTATGCAAGAATAGGTGGATTAACTAAAGGTGCAAAGGTAGAAGTAGTTAAGAAAGAATCAAACGGCTGGTACAAAATAAAATACAATAATTCATACGGATATGTATCAGGAACATATGTAAAACTAGATTCACAAACACCAGATCCAACACCAGACCCACAACCAGAAGAAAAAGTAATAGCAACAGGAGTAACTACAGAAAACCTAAACGTTAGAAAAGGTGCAGGAGCAAGTTATACAAGATTAGGAACATTAACTAAAGGAACAAAAGTAGAAATAGTTAAGAAAGAATCAAACGGCTGGTACAAAATAAAATACAATAATACATATGGCTATGTATCAGGAACATATGTAAAATTAGATTCACAAACACCAGATCCAACACCAGACCCAAAACCTGAAGACGAAGTAATAGCAAAAGGAACAACTACAGGAAACTTAAACGTAAGAAAAGGTGCAGGAACAAGTTATGCATCAATAGGTGTACTAAAAAAAGGTACAAAAGTAGAAATAGTTAAGAAGGAATCAAATGGCTGGTATAAAATAAAATACAATAATACATATGGCTATGTATCAGGTAAATATGTAAAACTAAGTTAGATATAAATATTTTAAAATAGAGAGAGTCTTGTCTATTAAGCAAGGCTCTTTTTGATTAGAAGAATAATATTTTGAATAATTGATATTAAAAACCAAATGATATTGATTTTTAACAAATACAGTGCTACGATAAAAGTAAATCGTAAGAACTTTGAAAAAGTAGTATATATTAACACTTAAAGGGGGCAATCTTATGTATTTACAAATTGAAAATCTTAAAAAATTTTATGGTCAAGATGAAAACAAAGTAGAGGTTTTAAGGGGAATTAACTGCGGTATTGAAAAAAGTGAAATATGTGTTATGTTAGGGCCTTCTGGCTCTGGAAAATCAACACTATTAAATCTAATTGGAGGAATAGAAACTATAGATGAAGGGGATATAGTAGTAGGTGATGTTGACTTAGGGAAATTATCAAATAAAGACTTAACCCTTTATAGAAGAAATACATTAGGTTTTGTTTTTCAATTTTATCATTTAGTTCCTAATTTGACAGTAAAAGAAAATATAGAATCAGGAGCATATTTAAGTAAAAAGCCTATTTCTGTTGACGAATTATTAAAGACATTAGGTTTAGAAGAACATCAAAATAAATATCCAAACCAATTATCAGGGGGACAACAACAACGTACAGCAATTGGTAGAGCATTAGCAAAAAATCCTTCCTTATTATTGTGTGATGAGCCAACAGGAGCTCTAGACTACAAAACATCCAAAGACATATTAGAATTATTAGAAAAAATAAATGAAAAATATAAAACTACAATTATTGTAGTAACACATAATGATGCTATTAAAAATATGGCACATCGTGTTATGAGACTTAGAGATGGTCAAATTATAAAAAATAAAATAAATGAAACTCGTACGAAAGCAGAAGATTTAGAGTGGTAGGTGATTGACATGAAAAATCCATTAAACAGAAGCTTATGGAGAGAATTTAAACAGAATTTAGCAAGATATCTATCAATTAGTATAGTCCTTATAGTTATGATAAGTGCAGTATCTGGATTTTTAACTGTTGTATATAGTGTAAAGGATTTATTATATAAGAACCAAGATGAATGTAATGTTGAAGATGGTCAATTTGCAGTTACACAAACTCTTAATAAAGATACAAAAGATAAAATAGAAGATTTAGATTTAAATCTTTATGAAAATTTTTATAGTGAACAAGATTTAAGCGATGACACCATGATTAGAATCTATAAAAATAGAGAAAAGGTAGATATAGCCACAGTATATGAAGGCAGATTACCCAAGAATAGACATGAAATTGCTTTAGATAGACTATTTGCTGATAAAAATGATTATAAAGTAGGGGAAACAATTCATTTAAATGGTGAAGATATAAAAATAGTTGGTTTTATAGCTGTTCCTGATTATACTTCATTAATAGAAAAAAATAATGACTTAATGATGGATGCAATTCACTTTGGTGTAGCTATTGTAGATAATAAAACTTTTGATGAATTTGCAGAAAAAAATATAACTTATAATTATAGTTATGTATTAGATAAAAAAGATGCAAGTGATAAAGAAAACTATGATAAATTGAATGATATCAGAGATATATGTTTAGAAAACGGATATATGCTTACAAATATGATGACATCAGATATGAATCAAACCATATCTTTCTTACCAAATGATATGGGTGGAGATATTCCAATGATTAAGGCATTGCTTTATATAATTTTAGTAATCTTAGCATTTATATTCGTAGTAATAAGCGAAACAATTATAGATGAAGAATCTACAGTTATCGGAACTCTTTTGGCAAGTGGATATACTAAAAACGAACTGATTAGACATTATATGGTCTTACCTATAATTATTACTATTGTGAGTTGTATAATTGGGAATATAGTGGGATATCTTGTTTTTCCACCATACTTTAAAGATATGTACTATGGAAGTTATTGCTTGCCACCATTAAAAGTGCAATTTATACCAGAGGCATTTGTAACTACAACAATAATTCCACTTGTATTTATGCTAGTAATTAACTACTTAATGCTTAGACATAAATTAAATATATCACCAATACGATTCTTAAGAAGAGATACACATAAAAATAGAATAAAACAACATATTAAATTAAAACATGGGTCATTTTTTAGACGTTTTCAAATACGTGTAATACTTCAAAATAAGGGTAGTTATTTTACATTATTTATAGGTATATTATTTGCAAGTTTTATATTAATGTTTGGAATAGTTATGGGTCCTTGTATTGATAATTATCTTCAAAACTCAGAAGATAGTGTAAAAGCAGATTATCAATATGTTTTGAAACAACCTGTAGATATAAAAAATGCAAAAGATGCAGAAAAACTTACAATTACAAGTTTAGAAACTTATTATAAGGCAGGGGATTTAGATCTAGATGTATCTTTTTATGGATTAGATAATGATTCTAAATATTATGATGATATTTCTCTACCTTCAAAAGATGATGAAATAACTATTTCGTATGATTTTGCACAAAAAATGGGACTTAAAAAGGGAGATAAAATCACATTTACAAACCCATACACAGAAAAAGATTATAAATTTAAAGTTTATGATATATATGATTATAAAGCTGGATTTTCTGCATATATGACTCAAAAAAATCTTAATGATATGATTGATCAAGATAAAAATTATTATAATGCATATTTATCTGATAAAAAATTAGACATAAAAGATGAATATATACAATCAAAACTAACTAGAAATGATGTTGTGAAAATAGGGGAACAAGTAACCTCAAGTTTTGGTCAAATGATTCCTATAATGACTACAGTATCAATAATTATCTATTTAGTTGTTATGTATATATTAACTAAATTAGTTATGGATAGAAATGCTACAAATATGTCTTTCTTAAAAGTTATGGGATATGATGATAAGGAAATAAGCAAGTTATACTTAAAAGCAAGTACTATAGTGGTTGTAATTTCATTAATCATATGTGCTCCATTTTCATATTACCTAATGGATGTATTGTTTAAATTTGCATTTATGAGATTTACATCATATATAGAAATGTATATGCCATACTATCTACATATTGTAGTATTTGTAGTTGGTTTATTAGTTTACTCTCTAGTTAATTTCATTCTTAATAGAAGTATTAAAAAGGTTGACTTGGGAGAATCATTAAAAGAATCAGAATAAATTTCTATATAAAAATATATACTTATAGTAATATCAATTACTTATAGTCTTTATGATATAATTAAAAGGTACGGATTAAAATCTGTACCTTTTAATTTTTAGGGGGAATAAAAATGTTAAAAAATAAAGTGGAAGAATTAGTTGATAAGTATTTAGATGAAGTGATATCAATAAGAAGGTACCTTCATCAAAATCCAGAGCTTAGTTTAAAGGAGTTTAATACAGCAGAATTTATTGTTAAGGAATTAAACAAAATTGGACTAGATGCTCAAAGGGGAAGAGAAAATAATGGTGTGGTCTCTAATTTGAATTTAGGCAAGGGTAAAAAAACTTTGATGCTCAGGGCGGATATGGATGCCTTACCAATACAAGAAGAAACAAATTTTGAGTTTAAATCAAAAAATCCTGGTGTTATGCATGCTTGTGGTCATGATGTGCATACATCAATACTATTAGGCGTTTCAAAAGTATTAAACGAAATTAAAGATGAGATAAATGGAAATGTAAAGTTTGTATTCCAGCCAGCAGAGGAAAATAATCCAACAGGTGGGGCACCTTTAATGATAAAAGAAGGCGTTTTAGAAAATCCTCATGTCGATAATGCAGTTGCACTTCATGTTTGGGATTATCCAATTGGAACAATTGCTTTAAAACCAAATGCAATGATGTCAGAATCAAATAGAATTTTTATAACTATTAAAGGGCAGGCATCACATGCATCTAAACCGCATGAAGGACATGATGCTATTGTTTGTGCAGCATATTTAATAACTCAACTTCAGACGATTGTTAGTAGGGCAATAGACCCGAGTGATGTAGTTGTTCTTACATTGTCAAAAATAAATGGTGGTGTGAGATATAATGTACTTCCTGGTGAAGTATCTATTGAAGGTACAGTTAGGTGCTCTAGTGTAGAGGCATGCGAGATACTACCAGATAAAATTGAAGAATTTGTTAAAGATGTTTGCAAAATACATGGATGCGATTATGAATATAAATTTAATCATGGATATCCAGTCACTATGAATGATCCTAAACTTACTAAATTAGTAAAAAAATCTATTATAAATAGTATGGGAGAGGACAGTTTAATTGAGATGGATAATCCCGATACAGGTGGAGAGGATTTCTCTTTCTTTGCAAGAGAAGTTCCATCTTGCTTTATGTTTTTAGGATGCAAGTCTGAAAAAAACGAAGACACTTGTATATTGCATAATTCAAAATTTAACTGTGATGAAGATTGTATAAAAATAGGAATTAAGACTATGGTTAATATAGTTATTGATTACTTTAAATAAAAAAACTTAGAAATCTAAAAAAATATAATCCCCTCTGAACAAGTGATTGGAGGGGATATAAAGGATTTCTGTAAGGAAACTAATAAAAAATAGGAAAAAATTAGCACTCGAGGGTTGACAGTGCTAACAAAAAGGTGTACTATATAGTCATAAGGAAAAAGGATAACAAGTAAGACAAAGAAATAAAAGATTTGAATAAACAAATCACAAATTTGAAAATAGGTAAAATGAATAAAGAGTCAACGAAAGCATACCAGGTATGCTTAAATTTAGAAGTTGACTTAGCACTCATTAATAAAGAGTGCTAATAAAAAGATGAAAGGATGATGCTTTATGTTATTTCCAGAAAGAAGATTTGGTTTAGTTAATAATAGTAATAATTTATTTGATTATCTTTTTAGTGATCCAATTTTCAATGTAAATGTACCTAATAGAATGTCCACAGATATAAAAGAAAAAGAAAATGGATATGAATTAGATATGGAAGTTCCAGGATTCGATAAAGAAGACTTGAAACTAGAATTAGAAAAAGGTTACTTAACAGTTACTGCTGAACATAAAAAATCTGATGAAAAGAAAGATGAAGAAGGACATCTAATCAGACAAGAACGTTATTATGGTAGTACAAAGAGAAGCTTTTATGTAGGTGATAAAGTAACAAAAGATGATATCCAAGCAAAATACGATAAAGGTGTTTTAAGCGTATTTGTTCCTAAAAAAGAAGTTAAAAAACTAGAAAATAAACAAACTATAGAAGTAGAATAATATCAATATAGTTGGCAAAATAAATTAAATGATAAAAAGAAGACTTAAATAAGAAATCTTCTAAAATATAAATTAATAATTAATATAATTAATAAAGTTTCAACCAGAGCAAAGGGTATACTCAAAAAAATGGTTGAATTAGCACTCCAGACATAGAGTACTAAAATGAAAGGACGATGCTTTATGTTATTCCCAGAAAGATTTAATTTTAATAATAATTTATTTGATGACTTTTTCACAGACCCAGTTTTTAATATGACTACAACAAACAGAATGTCTACAGACATAAAAGAAAAAGATAATGGTTATGAATTGGCAATGGAAGTTCCAGGATTTAATAAAGAAGATTTGAAATTAGATTTGGAAGATGGTTATTTAACAATAAGTGCTGAACATAATACAACAAACGAAGAAAAAGACAATGAAGGTCATATCATTAGACAAGAACGTTACTATGGCAATACAAAGAGAAGTTTCTATGTAGGTAATGAAGTAACAGAACAAGATATACAAGCTAAATATGACAAAGGTGTTTTAAATATATTTGTTCCTAAAAAAGAACAAAAGAAAATAGAAAATAAACAAGTAATTGAAATTAAATAGAATGAAAATAATTAATCATATGATAATTTCCTCTTTAGAATTTAGCTGGGTAGATGCGGATCTACCTAGCTTTATTTTTTTGAAAAATTATTTGAGAACTATTCTTGGCAATGAGAACGAGTATTAGTATAATAAAATTGTCGGAAAAAATTTTGATTTATTCAATATTTGACATGTAAAAATAAGCAAGATAAATTTAGGGAATTATTAAAAATAATACTGGAGAATAGTTATGAAAAACATTATGAAAAGAAAAGATATAATTTTAATAATAGTCATATTAATTGTTGCAGGAATGGGATTTGGAGCAAAATCTTTATTTGCACAAAAAGGTGGAGAAGTTATCATAAAGGTTGACGGAAAAGACTACGGAACTTACCCATTAAACGAAGATAAAACAATTGATATAGATGAACACAACAAAGTAATAATAAAAGAAGGTGTTGTATATATGGAAGACGCTAATTGTCCGGATAAGCTTTGTATAAAACAAGGAAAAATCGACTCTAATGGACAAAAGATAGTATGCCTTCCAAATAAAACTGTAGTAGAGATTCGCAGTGAAAAAGAAAGCGAAGATGATGTTCAAGCAAAATAAATTGTTTGATAAGGAAGTTGGATATTTTATATTCAACTTTTTTAGATTATATAGTGAGTTAAAAATATAAAGAGAATTATATAGAAAAAATATAGTGGGACTATCAATAAAGAAGTCTCACTATATTTTTATAAAAAATTAGCACTCTATACTTGACAGTGCTAACAAACGTGCTATAATAATATGTATAAGAAAAAAGTTAAAATACAGGATAACTATATCGGTATTTTTTTTACTATCGAATTAGCACTCTCAACTAAAGAGTGATAATTAGGTTTCTTATAAAAAGTTCGAATAAAATTAATTTAGAATAGTTTTATGAAATAAATAAAAAAGAAATAGAACTTTTGCAAAAACCCTTAATAGCAAGGGGGCACCCTTGTTATTTTTTTTTGAAAAAAACAGTAATAAATAATATTCAATTATGGGAGGTCAGACATATGGCATTAAAACAAGGGAGTATCTCAATAGATACTGAAAATATTTTTCCAATAATTAAAAAATGGTTATATTCTGATAAGGATATATTTATAAGAGAATTAATAAGTAATGGTTGTGATGCAGTTAGCAAACATAAAAGACTAGTAGCTTTGGGGGAAGTTAATAGTGATGATAAACCTTATAAGATAACAGTTGCAGTCAGCAAAAAAAATAAAACACTAGAATTTAGTGATAATGGGATAGGTATGACTGCAGATGAAATAGATAAATACATAAATCAAGTTGCTTTTTCTGGAGCAGAGGATTTCTTTAATAAATATAAAGACAAGATGGAAGAATCAAATGATATAATAGGTCATTTTGGTTTAGGATTTTATTCAGCATTTATGGTATCTAGTAATGTTGAAATAGATACACTTTCATATTTAGAAGGTGCAAAACCAATCAGATGGCAATCAGCAGATGGTATGCAATTTGAAATAACTGAGGATGGAACAAGAACTGAAAGAGGTACAACAATAACTCTTACTTTGGCAGAAGATAGCGAAGAATTTTTAGATGAATACAATTTAAGAAGTATAATCACAAAATACTGTTCATTCCTACCTGTTGAAATATATCTAGAAAATACAGATAGATTAGAAGAAGAGGCTAAGAAAAAAGCTGAAGAAGAAAATAAAAAATCTGAAGATGGTAGTGATGATAAAACTTCAGAAGAAACTAAAGATGAAGTAAAACCAATGCCACTTAATGATACAAATCCTCTATGGTTAAAATTACCTAAAGATTGTACTGATGAAGAATATATAAAATTCTATCAACAAGTGTTTAATGTATTTGATGAACCATTATTCTGGATACATCTAAATGTGGATTATCCATTTAATTTAAAAGGTATTTTATACTTCCCTAAACTAAGAAATGAATTTGAATTAGTTGAAGGTAAAGTAAAATTATATAACAATCAAGTATTCGTAGCAGACAACATTAAAGAAGTTATACCAGAATTTTTACTATTATTAAAAGGTGTAATAGATTGTCCAGATTTACCGCTTAATGTATCAAGAAGTTTCTTACAAAATGATAGAGATGTAAGCAAAATTTCTAAGCATATAGTTAAAAAAGTTGCAGATAAATTAAAATCACTTTGTAAAAATGAAAGAGAAAAATACGAAGGATTCTGGGATGATATACAAATATTTATCAAATACGGTTGTCTAAAAGATGAAAGTTTTTATGATAAAATAAAAGAATACATTTTATATAAAGATCTTGATGGAAAATATATAACATTAACAGATTACTTAGAAGTAGCGAAAGATAAACATGAAAATAAAGTATTCTATGTTGTAGATAGAGAACAACAATCTCAATATATCAAATTATTTAAAGAATACGGATTAAATGCAGTTATATTAGATTGCACTATAGATAATAACTTTATCACATTCCTTGAATATAAAGAACATGGTGTAAGATTCAAGAGAATAGACTCTGATTTATCAGATGTATTAAAAGATAAAGATGAAGAAAAGGACGAAAAAGCAGACGAAGAAATAGTTAATTTCTTCAAAGAAAAAATAGGCGATAGAATTGAAAAATATACAGTAGAAAGCCTAAAGAAAGAAGATACACCAGCAGTTATATTAGTTTCAGAAGAATCAAGAAGAATGATGGAAATGCAATCTAGATTTGCTGGATTAGATTATGGATTCGATTTAAAAGAAGAAAAAACATTAGTTATAAATGATAAAAATCCATTAATCAAAAAAGTTTTATCTTTAAAAGATGACGAAACTAAAAAAGAAGCTGTAGATGTAATTTGCAACCAAATTGTAGACTTAGCATTGCTTGCAAACAAAGAATTAAGTGCAGATGAATTAGATTTATTTATCAAGAGAAGTAATGAATTGATGAGTAGAGTTATATCATTATAAAACAGAGTATAAACTTGTGAAATATAAAATAAATTAAAAGAGGGACTATACAATATAAGTAATTTTATTGTATAGTCCCTTTAATGTTTTGGATTAAATTTTATTAGTCTGATTCACCTATTTCAACAGTTTTTAATTCCTTTTTATGTAATATATCATAAAGAATTGGAACAATAAATAGCGTTAATAATGTAGCGTATAATAAACCACCTATTGTAACTATTGATAAACCTTGTGATAATTCAGAACCCATACCAACTCCTAACGCCATAGTCGACATAGCAAGTATAGTTGTTAAAGCAGTCATAAGTATAGGTCTTATACGCGTTCTACCAGCTTCTAACAAGGCATCATGCTTATCGGCTCCATCAAGTCGTAATTGGTTTACATAGTCCACAAAGACTATACCATTATTAACAACTATACCAGCAAGAACTAAGAATCCTAACATAGAAGTTACACTTAGTACTTGTCCAGTAATTAATAATGCTAATAAACCTCCTGTAAATGCAAGTGGTATAGTAAACATTACGATAAATGGTGATAATAATGATTGGAATTGAGCAACCATTATTAAGTAAATAAATACTATAGCAAGTATTATCATAAGGATTAAGTCTTTCATAGTAGTATTTATTGTTTCAGTTTCTCCTCCTAACTCAATACTATAGCCTGAAGGAGTTTTATATTTATCAATTTTTGATTGTATTTTACGACTTACTAAACCGATATTGTGGCTATCATCAACTGATGCTGAGACAGTTAAATAACGAGTTTGGTTAGTGTGATTTATTGATGATGGAGTATTTGCACTACCTATAGAAGCAATTTCACTTAAAGCTATAGTAACATCTTCATTATTTTGAGTACCTTTTATATTTAAAGACTCTAAGTTTTCTAATGTAGGTTCTGTAGCGCTTTTTACAACTACATCTAAATCATTTCCATTTTGAGTTATAGATGTTGAGTTTCTTTCTGATTTTAGTCCCTCAGAAACTTGTTGATATACTTGTGCAACTGTAAGACCATATTTCATAGCAGCTTCTTTATCAACACTAATACGTTGTTCAACTTCTATATTATCTAAATCACTTTTTATATCAGTAACACCTTTAACTGATTTTAGTAATTTTGTCATATCTTCAGATATAGATTGAAGTTTGTCTAAGTTATTTCCTTTGATTTTGATACTTATTCCACTTGATAACATACTTCCAGTATCCATAGCAGATTCATTAACTGTTATATCATAACCTAAAGATTTTGTTTTATCTTTTATCATTTTAGCAATTTCTTTATTAGAATGTTTCATATCTTCTTTTAAAAGGATATAAGCAGAAACACTTTTTTTAGAAGAATCAGTGATGCTACCTGAACCTGTCATTGCGCCAACACCTTGGACATCTCGAAGTTCTTTTACTATGTTTACAAATTCATCACTAGCACTTTCTAAATCAGCTTGTGTTACTTCTTGACCTTCTTTTGCTGAGATAGTTGCTGTCATTTGAGTAGAACTCATATCAGGCATGAATGCAGTTCCCATTTTTGTAGCACTATATCCAGCTAAAACTAAAAGTAATAATGCACCCACAAGTATAACTGCTTTATGTCTCAATGCATTGTCTAATACATATTCATATCCATCAACAAGTTTATTAAAGAATTTGTGTTCAACTTGATCTTTGCTAGTTAATATATTAGATGCCATGCAAGGAACTAAAGTAAGAGCCATTAATAAACTCGCAATAAGTGAATATGCGATTGTAAGACCCATATCGACGAATAATTGTCTTGTTATACCGTCTGTAAATACTATCGGTAAAAATACACATATAGTCGTTAGAGTAGAGGCACATATTGCGTTTGAAACTTGTTTAGCACCATAGACAGCTGCTTTATATTTGCTTACACCGTTATTTCTCATTCTATAGATATTTTCGATGACAACTATACTATTATCAACAAGCATACCAACGCCAAGAGCTAAACCAGATAGTGAAATCATGTTTAGAGATATACCTGTGAAGTACATTAAAACTACTGCAAATAGTAAACTCATAGGTATACTTAGAGCTATTATTATAGTAGGTTTAATACTTCTTAAGAAAATTAAAAGTACTATTATTGCTAATACACCACCATAAATTAAATTATCCAGTATACTATCGATAACCATATCTATGTATATACCTTGGTCCATTAGAGAAAGTATATGTAATTTATCATTTTTACTAGTTAAATTATCTATAGTTTTATTTAGTTTATCGCAAACTGAAGAAGTAGAAGCTGTACTAGTTTTTTCTATAGATAAAATGATTCCTGGGTTTCCATTTACATTTGTATATGAATCACTTGTGCTATTTCCATATTCAATGTTTGTAACATCTTTTAAATAAACATCAGCAATATCCTCTAATGAGAATAGAAGAAGATTCTCAATCTCATCTTTAGAAGTAAATTTATCACCGACTTTAACTGAATATTTATCAGCACCATCTTCAACATATCCAGCAGGCATAGAGAAGTTTTCTGCCGAAAGAACTGAATCAATTGTTTCAGGTGTGATTTTATTTGATATATCTGCAGCCTTTAAAGCCTCTTCTCTTGCTTTTTCTATTTCTTCTTTAGAAGACTCAAGTGTAGCTTTTTGTTCACTTACTTGTGAAGCTGCTTTTGATAATTCATCATTTAATGATGAACGAGAACTTTCAAGCTCTGTTTTTTGAGATTGTAACTTTTGAAGTTGAGCTTGTAAATCACTAGTAGAACCAGTATTGCTTGATATAGAGTTTTCGATTTCTTTTATAGAATTGTCTATTTGAGTACTGGTACTATCTAATTCAGAAAGTTTTTGTTGTATTTGAGATTCAGATTGTTGTTGACTTTCGTCTAAGCTAGAGATAGATTTATCTATCTCATCAATTTGATCATCAAATTTCTTATTTACACTTTCTTGAATTTCTTGATTAACAGAATCAATTTTATCAGGGTCTAAAGTGACTTGTAACTGTCTTTCCACAAGACCACTTGCAGTTACTGATGCCACGCCATCAACACGTTCTAATTTAGGAATAACTTCATTATTAACATATCTAGAAATTTCCTCATTAGACATTCCATCGACATCTACACTTACCATCATTACTGGCATCATATCAGGATTTAGTTTCATAAGAGTAGTAGACCCAACAGAATCATCAAAGTTACCTTTGACTAAATCAACTTGACCATTAAGATCTATCATTGCAGAATCCATATTAGTATCCTGAGAAAATTCAAGTATAACCATACTTACATTTTCATTTGATATAGAAGTAATATTTTCTACACCACTTACGGTAGAGAATACTTCTTCTAGTGGATTTGTAACAGTACTTTCAACTTTCTCTGGACTTGCTCCAGGGTATGTTGTATACGCGATTACATAAGGAAGATTCATATTTGGCAATAAATCAGTCGTCATTTTTGTAAAGGAAACAACACCTAGAACAAGTATAAGGACCATGCATACCAATACTGTTAGTGGTTTTTTTACACTGAATTTTGGTAACAAAAATTTCACCTCACTTTAAAATTTCTAAAACTGACAGGTCAGTCAATAGTATAAGTATAGCATTTTCTAAAAAGGAAATAAATGGAATAAAGTCAAGAAATGTAAAAAAGTGTAAAATAAAAAACTCTACAAATATTTTTTAATATTTGTAGAGTTTTTTATTTTTGTCTATAAAGCTTAAACTATTTTTTTAGTTTCAACAACATTGTTTTCTTTGTTGTATTTTAATATACCAACTGAGGCAATTAATAAACAAGCATATGCTATAACAACATAACCTGTTGTAATTATCCAAGAAGTTAAATAACCAAATGTGTCAACACTTATTCCGAAAAGAACTGTACCAAGTGCATAACCTATAGCGAAGAATACTTGAACTATACCTAATATAGTACCAAATTCTCTATCACCAAAAAGAGCACCTGTTAAGTAAGATGGTCCAATTATATATGCAAATATAGTTATTCCTAAAAGTATTGCAAATAAGTATCCTAAAGCAGGTATACCAGGTATAAATACTAAAGATATTCCGCAAAGAACAACCATAACACTTGATAATAAAAGTGTCTTTTTGATACCTAATTTATCAAAGAATAAACCACCACATAAGTTCCCTAGTATAGAGAAGAAGGCGAATATTGAACCAATATTAGCAACATAAGTAGCACTAAATCCTAATTTATATAAATAAGATGTGTATTGTACTGACATACCACTTACATAGAAACCTACAAATATAAATCCAACTGCTAATACCCAGAATAATTTCATTTTTGTTACTTCTTTAAGAGTATATCCCCATTTAGTTAAAGTAGTTTTTGTATTTTCTCCTTGTTGTGCTTTATTTCTAGGTACATTAGCAGCTAATTCTGATGGACCTTTTGGTAATCTAACCATAAATATAGAAATTAAAAGTGATACTACAAGAGAGAATATACCAAATATAAAGTATGCTTTTGCATAACCATAGTTTGGATTACTAAGTAATCTAGCAGCAACTTGTTGTAAGAATATATTACCTATACCACTACCACAGAATGCTAGACCCATTGCTAAACCTTTATTTTCTTTAAACCATGAGTTTAAAAGTAATGGAACACCTATAGCAGATACGATAGAAGTACCAACTTGAACTAAAGCTGATATAGCGTAATAAGCCCATAAGTTACCACCAGCAAATGAGAAAAGCGCAAATCCGCCACCACATAATATAGAACCTATGATATAAACTAATTTTATATTTGTTTTAGGATCAGATAAAACTTTACCTATATAAGGTGAAGCAAGTGCTGATACTATTGTACCGATTGTAAATAATAAAGAGAATTGAGTTAGTGTAAATCCTTCTCCATTAGTTACAAAGTTGATGAATTGGGGTTGTACGTTCGTTGCTACACCATAAGGAACAGCTTGAATTAACATACACGCCGCAACTATAACCCAACCATAAAAAAATGGTTTTTTAGTATTTGTATTTTCCATTATTATTTCTCCTTTTTATTATAAGTATTGTTTATTTATTATTACCGAATAATAAGCAATATAGACATAAAAAAAAACAAAATAAAATTGCTAATTAAACTAAATTTAAAATAAATTTAGAAATGGTTGTTTTTAGCATAACACATTCGCATGAAATTTCAAGGGGCAAAAGTAGAAAAAATATACAATAAGACAATATAAACATCAAAATAGGGCAGATTTCATCAGTATAAATGTATAAAAATAACGTTTCCAAGAAACAATAAACATATGTGAAATAATGGATTTAACAAGGTTACACAATTTCATTGAAATTTAAATAAATAATATGTTAAAATGACTTCATGTCGTATCTAGTAAATTATTGTCGACAAGTAAAGATTAAGTATTATATCCATAATAAGGAAAATAAAAAGGAAAGGAGAGCTACTATTTATACGTAGCGAAGACATAATTAAATGGCTAATTTTTTATCACAATTAGAACATATTATAACTATTGTTTCTGATACAATATGGCCTATATTTTTACCATTTATACTGGTAGTAGGTGCAATAACTTCAATAAGAACTATCTTCATAGTACAGAAACAAGCAACAAAACCATCTACATTAAAACTTAAAAATGCTATAGGACCAGCGGCGATATCTCTTGGTGCTATGATAGGTACTGGTGCCGTTGTAGGTGTTATGGGTGCATTATCAAAATTATATGCAGCAGGACAACATAACATAGAGGCACTAGCAATATGGGCATTAATAGGAGCTTTAATAATGGTTCCAGTTTCTTATTCAGAAACATTAAACTCAAAAATAATGGGGAAAACACCAAAAGAATATATATCATACTTAATAAGTCCAAAATTAGGGATGGTATATGCAGTATGTTTCGTAGCATTATCTGTATTTGGATTTGGTGGTTTCCAATTTAGTGGTATAGATTCAGTTAGTGCTATAGTTGCATCTAAATTCATGGGAATAGAAACTACTTTCATGCAAAGATATTTATTTATCGTTGTACCAGTAATAATCATAGTAGCATTATTAGTACTATCTAAAAGACATGAAGTGTTTATGGATGCAATGACATACATGATAGGAACAGCAGTAGCAGCATACTTTATATTCTTTACAATATTCGTAATTAAAACAGCATCATACATACCAACTTACCTACATGGAATGATTCAAGGTATGATGAACCCTGTTAATGCAATGCTTGGTGTTCCACTTGGATTTATATTAGGTATGCAAAAGATAATCCAAACTGCTGAAACTGGTTTAGGTGCATTAGCTATGGCTGCACAAGAATCTGATTCTGAGCCTAGAGAAGCAGCTATGATAGCATTAATACCTACAATAGTAACAGTATTTGTATCTATAGTAGTTACTTCTTATATAGCGTCATATGGTGTACGTAATGGAATAATTCACTTCCCAGCAGATACAATAACAAGATTAACTCAATTATTTGAAACTGCACAAGATGTAACGGGAGTTTTCGGATTAATAGTATTCTCATTATTTACTGTTTTATCTGCATTAACTACAATATTAGGTTCATACTACTATATGACAAAATTATTTAAGTCTAACCATATAAACACAAATATAGCAATATATTTAGTATTAGTATTTACAGCAGGTACATTAGCGGTATTCGGTGCAAATGTAGTGTTTGAAGCAGTAGACTTACTTATGTTTGTGCTTTGCGGAATAAATGTAACTACACTTATGATATTTACATTTAAAGCATGGAAAAAATATAAATTAGATGATAATGATTTAGATCAATCTAAAAGAGTATCTTAATAAACTTAATAGATAAATTATAAAGCCTGTATAAATTTTTTATACAGGCTTTTTTTAATTTCTAACTTATTAACTTACGCAACGGAAGAAGTTGTTGGCACTATGAACGTAGTGAATTTTTTTTGCCTAAATTTATGCTCATAAAACAAAAATAGTAAAAATAAATATATATAAGGCATAAATTAATTTAATATAAATTGGGAGGGATTTTTATGAAAATGTATACACAAAAATACAATCGAGGGAAGGGAAATGTAAGTAATATTCCAAATACAATTGCTTATACATTTATAAGAAATTATATGACTAGTAAAGAATTTGAAGAAATAACATACAGTATGTTTATCAAGAAGATGAATAAACAACAGGTGAGTAGAGCGATGTCAGAAATAAAATGGTTATTTAGAAGTTATCCGGGGTTAGAGGTTTTATCATTACAGGATGAAAAGGGAAATATAACTAGATTTGAACTTTAATAAAAAAAGTATTATTTGTATTTTTTATATATACATAGGAAAATTTTAAAAGATTATAGTAAAAAATTTATAATTGGTATAAAATAGATTTTGTTATTATTTAAAATTGGAATATGAGGAGATATGGAAATGACAAACTTAGAGTTTATATATAAGAGAAAAAGTATCAGAAAATTTACTGACCAAGAAATTCCAAAAGAAGACTTAATCGAAATGTTAAAGGCTGCAACTTATGCACCATCAGCAAAACACCAACAAAACTGGCATTTCGATGTTATAACAAATAAAGAGAAAATATACGAAATAGCAAAAATTGTTGGCGATAGACACATGGAAATTGCCAATTTAGCAGATAATGAAAAAGACCAAACTAATATGAGCAAGTTTTTAAAATACTACACAGTATTTAAAAATGCACCAGTTCTTATCTTAGTTTATGCAAAACCATATAAAACAGTAGAATATAAAATATTAAAAGATAAACCAGAATGTAAAGAATTATATGATATGGTAGCTTCTAGTCAAGCTGAGATACAAACTATAGGAGCAGCAGTAGAAAATTTATTATTAGCAGCTGCAAATATGGGATATGGAGCTTGTTATATGACAGGACCGATACATTCTAGAGATAAAATATATGAAGTTATGGGTCATGATGAGACAAAAGGAGAATTAATGGCATTAATACCAGTTGGTGTTCCAGAAGATATGAGTGCACCACAACCACCAAGACTTCCGTTAGAAGATGTAGTAACATTCATAGACTAAAGTTAATCAAAAATTTAATTATTTGTAATAAAAATTATATATTTTAATGTTATACTATATATGTTAAAAAGATTACTTTTAATAAGAAAGTGAAATATCCTGTTTCTAGCAGGATATTTTAATGTAAAAATTGAAAAATAAATAAAGAATAACGAGAGGTGAATTATGGAATTTATCGAAATAATGAAAGCCATTATATTAGGGATAATTGAAGGGATTACAGAATGGCTTCCAGTAAGTAGTACAGGACATATGATATTAGTTGATGAATTTTTACAACTAAATATGTCTCCAGCGTTTAAAGAAATGTTTTTTGTAGTTATACAATTAGGTGCAATCATGGCGGTAGTAGTTTTATATTGGAAAAAGATTTTTCCTTTTTCATTTAAAAAGAAACCATTTGTACAAAAGAGTATAATCATAATGTGGATTAAAGTAATAATTGCATGTTTACCAGCTGCAGTTATAGGCCTATTGTTTGATGATAAGGTTAATGAGTTATTCTATAACTTCCAAACAGTAGCGATAATGTTAATTTTATTTGGTATATTCTTTATAGTTGTTGAAAACTACAACAAAGGGAAAATACCTGTGGCAACAGATATGGATCAATTAACATTCAAAATGGCTATAATAATTGGTTTATTCCAAGTTATAGCTGCAGTTTTCCCAGGGACTTCACGTTCAGGAGCAACAATATTAGGGGCTTTATTAATAGGTGTATCAAGAGAAGTAGCAACAGAGTTTACATTCTTCTTAGCAATACCTGTTATGTTTGGGGCTAGTTTACTTAAATTAGTTAAATTCGGATTTGTATTTACAGGATTTGAAATGTTAATACTATCTGTAGGAAGTATAGTAGCATTTATTGTATCAATACTAGCAATCAAATTCCTTGTTGGATACATAAAGAAACACGACTTCAAAGTATTTGGATGGTATAGAATTATACTTGGTATAATACTTTTAGGTTATTATTTCTTTTTAAGATAATAAAAAACCATGGGTTTAGATAACTCATGGTTTTTTAATTCTAAGGAAATTATATATTATCTGGTTTTTGGATAATGTATAATTTCCAACCTATTAACTTTTAAGCAACGGAATCTCCGATTTGTTGGCGCCATGAGCGAAACGATTTTTAAGCAATGGACGAAGTCGTTGGCGCCATGAGCGAAGTGATTTTTAAGCAACGGACGAAGTCGTTGGCGCCATGAGCGAAGCGAATTTTTTATACTAATTTATCTAATGCCTGTTTTAAATCAGCGATTATATCATCAGCATCTTCAAGACCGACAGAAAGTCTTACTAGACCATCTGTAATATTTGCAGCAGCTCTTTCTTCTGGAGTACAAGGAGAATGAGTCATAGATGCTGGATGTTCTATTAATGTTTCTGCATCACCAAGGCTAACAGCTAGTGTACAAAGTTTTAGAGTATTCATCAATTTTGCACCAGCTTGGATTCCACCTTTAACTTCGAATGAAAGCATAGCACCTGGAAGAGACATTTGCTTTTTAGCTAAATCGTATTGTGGAAAGTCTTTTAATCCAGGATAAAGTATAGATTCAATAGCAGGGTGATTTTGTAAAAATTCTGCTACCTTCATTGCATTTTCACAATGTTTTTCCATTCTTATTGGAAGAGTTTTAAGACCTCTAGCTATTAAGAATGCATCATTAGGGCTTAGCACAGCACCTGTAAAATCTTTGATACCCTCCATTTTAACAGCAGTTATAAAATCTTTTTTACCAACTACTAAACCGGCGATAACATCACCATGACCATTTATATATTTAGTAGCAGAGTGAACGACAACATCTGCACCTAATTCAAGTGGTCTTTGGATATATGGTGAACAGAAAGTATTGTCTACAACAACTATAGTGCCTTCTTTTTCGTGTGCAATCTTTGAAATTCCTTCAATATCACAGATTTTTAAAGTTGGATTAGCAGGTGTTTCAAGATAAACAACTTTAGTATTATCTTTTATTTTGGATTTAACTAAATCTAAATCAGATAAATCAACAAAATCTACTTCGATACCGAATTTTGTTAAACCACTGCTCATCAATGATTGAGTACAGCCATAAAGCGTATCACAAGCAAGAACATGGTCACCAGCTTTTAATGCTGTCCATAATGTAGCAGCAATAGCACCCATACCAGATGAAGTAGAGGCACAAGCTTCACCACCTTCTAAAGCAGCGACTTTTTCTTCTAAAGAAGTATTAGTTGGATTTCCTAATCTGGAATATATGTATCCTTCTTCTTCGCCTGCAAATCTTTTTCCGCCTTGTTCAGCGCTTTCGAATACAAATGTTGAAGTTTGATATATTGGCAATGATAAAGCACCAGCAGCGTTTTTGTGATGCCCTGCATGAATTGATGTAGTTGCAAATCCTTTTTTATTATCCATTATTAAAACCCCCTTATTTTTAATATGAATATTTATTATATAAATTTTACTGTGAAGAAATTTGTAGTCTTGATAAAGTTTCAGAATTTTCACAACCTCTGTGAACACATAACCTATACTAAAAAAATTGATTTGTAAAGTACTTTTGTAGGTTATTTATTTTTGAGAAGTATTATAAATATTATAGAAATGAGATTTACTTCTTAATATAATTGTAATTTCATAGGACTGTATATTAGTATAACTAAAAAAATATAACTTGATATAGTTAAAAACTATAGTTAAGAAAATAATAAATTTATAAAATACAAATACTAAAAACATATAATTATTTTTATTAAAATGATGAAAAAGAATGATTTTTGATTACGATTTGTAGTATGGATTTTTATAAAAAATAATTGTTCAAGCAATTATTTTTTTAAAAGATCCTTTAACATTTGTAAATATATTTGTCCAATATTAGATAGAGTAATGTCCTTATGATAAATTATACCGATATTTATAACTTCATCAACATCAAGAGGGATGGATATAATTTTTCTACCACTTAAAAAATAAGCAGGATACATACCAGAAGAAATTGTATATCCATTAAGTCCTACCATAAAGTCAAATATTGCAGCCCTATCACTAATTTTTATACTCTTTTTTACGCTACGAGTACTTAATATTTCTTCTGAAAAGTAAAATGAATTATATGTTCCTTGTTCAAATGATAAGCAAGGATATTCATCAAGATCTTCTAGTGTAACTATTTTTTTAGATGCAAGGGGATGATTTTCGCTTATAAATATATGAGGTTTAGCTTTTATTAGAGATAAAAATTTAAGATTACTTTCACGAATAATTTTTTGCAGTACGCTTTTATTATAATTGCTTAAATATATAATTCCGATTTCGCTGCGTAAATTTTTTACATCATCAATAATTTCAAAGGTTTTTGTCTCTCTAATAGAGAATTCATATTTATCACCACCATATTTTTGTATTAATGATATAAATGCGTTTGTAGCAAAACCATAATGTTGGGTAGATACGCAGAAGTGTTTTTTAGCATACTTATTTTCAATATATTTTTCTTCGAGTATCTCATATTGCTGAATAACTTGTCTTGCATAGCCGATAAATTCGTATCCGTCATTTGTAAGAGTCATACCTCTATTAGTTCGTACAAAAATAGTAATTTGTAATTCTTGTTCTAGCTCTTTTATAGAATTTGAAAGACTTGGCTGGGATATAAATAAACTTTTGGCGGCTTCGTTGATAGAGCCTTTATCAGCTATAGCAAGTACATATTTTAATTGTTGTAAAGTCATATTAATCACCTACTTTTATTAGAAATAATAATCTTTATATTAAAAATTATAGTATAAAATTATTGCAAATAAGCAATTATAAAGCTAGATTTCTTAATATATTGTAATAAATTAAAACTATATTAAAGTGATATACTAATATTAAAAAGTTAAAATGTCAAAGGAAGGAAAAATCATGTTTGGTTATATAAGAATAAATAAGATGGATTTGACATTTAGAGAATATGATTATTATAAAGGGTATTACTGTGGTTTGTGTAAATATTTAAAAGAAAACCATGGTGAAATTTCAAGATTATCACTAAATTACGATATAACATTTTTAATAGTAATTTTAACAGCTCTTTATAAAGTGGAATCAAAAGTTACAGAAGAGAGATGTATTGCTAATCCATTAAAGAAAAAAATGCGTATAGTAAATGAAATAACTGAATACGCAGCAAGTATGAATATACTTTTATCATATTACAAATTAGAAGATAATTTATATGATGATAATACAATAAAAGACAAATTAGCATATGCAATTTACAAAGGAAAATTAAAATCAGCGTATGAAAAATATCCTGAGAAGGCAGAATATATCAAACAACAACTTTTAAATTTAAGAGAATTAGAAAATGAAAAATCAAAAAGTATTGATAGAGTTTCAAATACATTTGGAAACTTAATGGGAGAAATATTTGTATTTAAAAAAGATGAATATGAACAAACTTTAAGAAATATAGGGTTTAACTTAGGAAAGTATATCTACATACTAGATGCATATGAAGATTTAGAAGAAGATTATAAAAATAAAAGATATAATCCATTTATAGATTATATAGATAAAAAAGAAGAGTTAAAAAATAAGGTAGATAGGTTAATAAGTATGTCTTTAGGAATGGTTGCTAAAAATATAGAAAATTTAAATCTTGAATTTAATAAAGCTATAATAGACAACATAATATATTCTGGAGTTTACTTAAGATATAAACATATATTAGAGGAAGGGTGTGAAACAAATGTACAGTAATGTATATCAAGGTCAATTTGGAGATATAAGAAGTCTGATGGCTAAGAAGGAATTTCAAAGAGCATATGATTTACTTCAAAAGATAAACAATAAGTGTAGTGAATGGTACTATCTAACTGGACTATCAGCTATGAATATTGGATATTATGATGAAGGTGAAGAATATATAAAAACAGCGGCCACTATGGAGCCAAAAAACGAAGAATATAGTCATGCATTTAATCAATATAACCAATATAGAAACGACTATAATAATCACTCATATAACTACAATCGAAGAAAAAGAAATGATTCAAATGGTTGTTGCTGCTGTTGTTGTGGTGATGACTGTTGTGATACATTGTGTCAATTATGGTGTGCTGATCAATGTTGTGAATGTTGTGGAGGCGACTTAATAAGCTGTTGTTAAAATAATTGTCACAAGTTTTAATTTAAGGGAGGATTGATTAAATGGGCAGAAAAATTGCATATACAGGGATGCTTTTGGCAGTAGATGTGACGATATTTTTAATGGTTAATTTATTTCAAACAAATACTATTTTTCTGTTAGGTTTAGCATCTCTTCCTATTGCTATTGTTATTATGAATTGGGGGCCAAAAACAGGCATAGTATTTTATCTAGCATCTGTAATACTTAGTTTTATAGCAATGGCAAATAAAATTCATTGGGCTATATATACACTTACATTTGGCATATATGGATTGATTAAATTTTTAATAGAACAAGATAGACCAATAATTTTGGAATATATGCTTAAGTTACTTTACGCAAATATAGCTTTAGTAATATTATATTTTATTGCAAAACAATTTGTATATGTACCTTCAAAGTGGTATCTAGTCTTATTATTTGAAGTAGTATTTTTAATATATGATTATGTTTATTCTTTATTTATAGATTATTATGATCAAAAGCTAAAACATATTTTTGAAAAATAAATTTAAAAGAGATATCTATTATAATTTAATTATTTATTATGGATATCTCTTTTTATATATTTAAATCTTATGAATTTCTATATTCATGTGGTGTTTGACCTGTTTTCTTTTTGAATATTTGTATATAATGACTTACATTGTTGAACCCTACATTTTCAGCAATATCTAGTATAGAAAAGCTGGTATTTTTTAATAATTTCATACTTTCGTTAATTCTATAATTAATTAGATAATCGTAAGGTGACATTTTAAGTGATTTTTTGAAAAATCTGCAACACTCACCTTTACTAACAAATACAGAATCAGCAATATCTTGAAGAGTGATTTTATTACTATAATTTTTATGAATAAAGGATAAAACATCTTTGACCCTTTCTTCATTGATTGGTTTGGGTTCTGTTTTTTGAGAAAATATATCATTTTCATTCAGTACTAATAAAAGCCAAAATCTCATTAAATTTATATAAATTTCTAATTCATATCCTCTAGATTTTGATATGTCAGCAGTTATTATATCCATAATGAATTTTAATGCTTCTTTTTCCCACTTATTTTCCCCATAAATTTCAATTGAATTTAAATTATCTGCTGTAATAACGGGGTCGATGTACTTTTGTTCAATTATGCTTCCAGGGAAAGTTTTTAATAACTTAGGGTTAAATATTACAGAATGATAGATACAATCTTTATCACCAATACTTTTAGCCATGTGTATTCTTTGTGTATTTATAAAAATTCCCTGACCACTCTTTAAAATATATGACTTTTCCCCAACTATAAACTCTATAGACCCCTTAGTTACAATTGATATTTGTATTTCATCATGCCAATGAAGTTTAACATAACCTTTAGAAAAATTTCTAATTTCACTAAAACTAACTTCAAAGGGGAATGAATACATTTTTTCAATACTAATATCTTCTAATTTGTCATTTAAAACCATTTTATTAGGACGCATAAAATTCACCCCTTATATGTTAATATATTGATATTTTTTCGTTAAGATACTGATAGAAATAAAGTTATCTTGACGATATAATTATAATTGAAAATATCTAGTTAATCAAATTAAACTAGCAAAAAATATATTGTTTTATTAAATAATATATACAAATAAATAATTAAAAAATAAGCAATATAATTATATAACATAATTATATTATTGAGATTGTAATTATCTATAGCTTTAGAGCAAAAAATAATATACCAAACCTAACGAACTGGACCCCTCCAAAAAAAATATATGGGTCCTTTTTGTTTGTTCAAAAAAATATGTTATACTAAATAATAATATACGAAACAAAGGTTTATTAAGTTAAAAAACTTATTTTTTTTAAGGGTAAAATATTTTTTAAGGAGATGGGTAATTTGAAAATTTCAACAAAGGGAAGATATGCATTACGTCTAATGATTGACTTGGCAATAAATGACGAGGGGAAATGTATAAGAATAAAAGACATTGCTAAAAGACAAGAGATTTCTGAGAAATATTTAGAACAAATAATATCTATACTAAATAGAGCTGGGTACATAAAAAGTGTTAGAGGTCCTCAAGGAGGTCACAGACTAGCAAGACATCCAAGAGAATATACAGCGGGGATGATACTTAGATTAACAGAGGGAAGTTTAAGTCCTGTAGCATGTTTAGATGATGATATAAATCAATGTAGTAGACAAGCACAATGTGCTACATTGGAGCTATGGAAGATGTTAGATAAGGCTATAAGTGATGTTGTCGACAATGTGACACTTGAAGATTTGGTTCAATGGCAAATAAATAAAAATAATAATTATATTATTTAAGAAATATATAGAACTGCTTAAAATAACTAAGATTTTAAGCGGTTTTTTTGTGCAAAAATTTAAATGTAAAAAAATACCATATTTCATATTGACATAGTAGGATTTATGAACTACTATTAAAGCATACCAAACAGGTAGGAAATGGAAAATATAAAGATTGAAATAAATATTTATATACAGGGGGATAACAAAATGTCAAATAAAATAAGTAGAAAAGATAGAAAGTTAAAATTTGAAACATTACAACTTCATGTAGGTCAGGAATCACCAGACCCAGTTACAGATGCAAGGGCAGTTCCAATATACCAAACATCTTCATATGTATTTAAAAACTGTGACCATGCAGCTGCGAGATTTGGATTAAGTGATGCAGGGAATATATACGGAAGATTAACTAATCCAACAGAAGATGTATTTGAACAAAGAATGGCAGCACTTGAAGGTGGGGTAGCAGCATTAGCTGTAGCTTCAGGAGCAGCAGCACTAGCTTATACATTCCAAAACTTAGCTCAAAATGGGGATCATATAGTAGCAGCTAATAATATTTATGGGGGAACATATAACTATTTAGCACATACATTCCCAGAATACGGTGTAACAACTACTTTTGTTGACCCAGCGGATAAAGAAGCCATAGAAAATGCAATAAAAGAAAATACGAAAGCAGTATTTATAGAAACATTAGGAAATCCAAACTCAGATGTAGTTGATATAGAAGCAATATCAAAAATAGCACATGACCACAAAATACCTCTAGTGATAGACAATACATTTGGAACACCTTATTTAATAAGACCAATAGAACATGGTGCAGATATAGTTGTTCATTCTGCAACTAAATTTATAGGAGGTCATGGAACAACAATCGGTGGAGTAATAGTAGATGGAGGAAAATTTGATTGGGAAGCATCTGGCAAATTCCAAAGCTTAGTTGACCCAAATCCAAGTTACCATGGAGTAAGCTTTACGAAAGCAGTTGGACCAGCAGCTTTTGTAACAAAAATAAGAGCTATATTACTTAGAGATACAGGAGCTACACTTTCACCATTCCATGCATTCTTATTTTTACAAGGATTAGAAACTTTATCACTAAGAGTTGAAAGACATGTAGAAAATGCATTAAAGGTTGTTGAATATTTAAATAATCATCCACAAGTTGAAAAAGTTCATCATCCATCTATAACAGATGATCCAGAACAACAAAGATTATATAAAAAATACTTCCCAAATGGTGCAGGTTCAATATTTACTTTTGAGATAAAAGGAGATGCTCAAAAAGCAAAAGATTTTATAGATAATCTTGAATTATTCTCATTACTTGCTAATGTGGCAGATGTTAAATCATTAGTAATACATCCAGCATCTACAACACATTCACAATTAAGTGAAGAAGAATTATTAGAACAAGGTATAAAACCAAATACTATACGTTTATCAATAGGAACAGAACATATTGATGACATTATACAAGATTTAGAAGAAGCATTTAAATCTGTTAAATAGTAGATATATAGATAAAAAGATTGAAAGATCTTTAGGAGGAAAATAAAATGTCTAAAATAGCTAAAAAACTAACTGATTTAATAGGAAATACACCTTTACTTGAACTTGGAACTTATAGAGATGAAAATAAATTAGAAGCAAATTTAATAGCGAAACTTGAATACTTCAATCCACTTGGAAGTGTAAAGGATAGAGTTGCAAATGCAATGATAGAAACTGCTATTAAGGAAGGTAAAATTAATAAAGATACAGTAATAATAGAACCTACTAGTGGAAATACTGGTATAGGATTGGCATTTGTTACTGCAACAAAAGGTCTTCGTTTAATACTTACTATGCCAGAAACAATGAGTATAGAAAGAAGAAGAATAGTTTCTGCATTAGGAGCAGAAGTAGTATTAACACCTGGAGTAGAAGGAATGAAGGGTGCTATTGAAAAAGCAGAAGCGTTAAAAAAAGAGTATGGAAATGCATTTATTCCACAACAATTTGAAAATGAAGCTAACCCTAAAATCCATTTTGAAACTACTGGTCCAGAAATATGGAGAGATACAGATGGAAAGGTCGATATATTTGTTGCAGGTGTAGGTACTGGAGGAACAGTTACTGGTATAGGAAAATATATAAAATCTCAAAATCCAAATGCAAAAATAGTTGCAGTAGAACCAGCTACATCAGCAGTACTTTCTGGTCATAAACCAGGACCTCACAAGATTCAAGGTATAGGTGCAGGATTTGTACCTAAAGTTTTAGATTTAGATATAGTAGACGAGATAATTCCAGTTGAAAATGAAGATGCTTTTAATGCATCGAGAGCAGTAGCAAAAGCAGAAGGTTTGTTGGTTGGTATATCATCTGGTGCATCAATTCACGCTGCAACAGAGCTAGCTAAAAGACCAGAAAACAAAGGCAAAAATATAGTTGTTTTATTACCAGACACTGGTGAAAGATATTTATCAACAACTTTATTTGAATAGATTTATATAAAATAACTCTTAACAAAGTGAAAAACTCACTATGGCAAGTCAGGCAAAAGGCTTGCCATATCCCCAGGATAACTTATAAAAATGGTATCCCTTAGTTAGTATATAAAATACAAGTATAATAACTAATATAAAAGCTGGAATATAACTTTAAATTTAAGTTATTCCAGCTATTTTTTTAATTTCTAACCTATTAACTAAAGCAATGGAATCTTCGATTCGTTAGCGCTATGAGCGAAGCGAATTTTTTTAACTAAAACAAAAATACAGTCTATAGTTAGCTTTTAATTATATTATTTTCTTGTCCAAGTTATATTATCTCCACGAGACATATCTAGTACATATCCCGCAATATTTATTCTATTTTCGATGCAGTGGCGACATTCTGCTGCCTCATCTCCTGTACATATTTTATTGTCATAAAGTTCATATTTTTTTCTAGAAGAAGTAGGTGATAAGTTTGGCATGGCAACATTAGCGCCGGCATCAAATCCTTTTTCACGACCTACTGGATCTATTGTTCCTAAGGCTGTAGTTGCTGGCAATAGGCAAGTAGGAAGTAATAATCTAATTAATGATAGCATTAGTGTAGTTTCCTCAACAGTACCTGCAGGCTCATTCTTAAATTGAGTATCGTGATGTGGGATAAAAGGGCCTATTCCAACCATATGTGGGTCCAGTTCTTTTAAGAATAGCAAATCTTCTGCTAAAATTTCTGGTGTTTGATAAGGAGAATGAACCATAAATCCAGCACCTATCTGATAACCGATTTCTTTTAAGTTTCTTAAACATTGAATTCTGTTTTGGAGTGACATACATCCTGGGTGAAGTTTTTTATAATGTTCTTCATTTGCAGTTTCATGTCTAAGTAAATACCTATCTGCACCTGCATCATAGTATTTTTTATATGATTCATAACTTTTTTCACCTATAGATAGTGTAACTGCGCAATTGGGATATTTGGATTTTATTGATTTTACGATTTCTACAATTTTATCATCAGTAAAATATGGGTCCTCGCCACCTTGTAAAACATAAGTATTATATCCAAGAGTGTGACCGATATCAGCACATTCCATAATTTCATCTAGAGAGAGTCTATATCTGTCGGCATTTTTATTTGATTTTCTAATTCCACAATAATAGCAGTCGTTTTTACAATAATTAGTGAACTCGATTAAAGCTCTTAAATAAACTTTATTGCTATAGTATTTATCCCTTAGACAGGATGCTTTTTTATGTAGATATTTTCTATCTTCATCATTTATATTTTTTATTATATAAACTAATTCTTCCTTAGTTAATATATGTGTATCTGCCAGTTTATCGATTAAATTTCTTATATTCATAAAACTTCTCCTTTAAAATAAAATATAAAATTCATACTTGGAAAGTATGGAATTACTTATATTTTAGCATAAAAACATATTATGTGTAAAATTATGGAAATTAAGGTGAATACAAAAAAACTGTGAGAAAAATAGATTATTTAACTCACAGTTTCGTATAAAAAGTTATTTTTTAATAATTAATTTTATAATTTAAAGTAATTAACTTGGTAATCAGTTAACTCAGTATCACATTCAGCACAGTGGAAACTTTTCTTAGATGTTATGAAACTATTTGATTCATTATCGTACTCAGTTTTCATTTTTGTAACTATACCTGCAGCAGTAAGGTCTTTACCACATTTTTTACAGTTTTGAACTGTGCATATATTTTCCAAAAATGCAGGATTTAACTGTTCTATAGTGTATCCACATTTTGAACAATTTACTACATTTTCTTGTTCTTTTGATGTAACTATTAATCCTTTACCATCTTTAGAATATTTATAATTTACCTTTTCTACAGTTGAATAACCAGATTCAAAGATGTTGCAACTACAATTAGGACATATGAATTTAGGTTCATATCCATTTATAGTAGTATTTTCTTTTGTATCCGTATTTTCAGTAAGTGTAGATTCTTTTTTAGTCTCTTCTGATTTTTTAACAGTTTCAGTTTTATCAGTTTTATTAGGAGTAGATTTTGCTTTTTCTTCTTTTTTTGGTTGTTCACTTTGACAACCATAATAAGCTCCACCTAAGTCAACTTGACCGCATAAATCAGATAATTTTTCTCCCATAGTTTTTAAGAAAGTTTCTAATTCATCTTCAGGATTACTTTCTTCTTTATTTTTATTAGAACTATCGAAGTTTAATATATAATCATAAATATCTTTTGCATTAAATTGTACTGCAGCTGCTAAAATATGTTCTTTTATAGTAGCATACTCTTGATTTTTAGAAGGATTATTCAAGTTGATTATATCATTATCTAAAATGAATTTGACTATTGAAAGATAGTCGTATTTAGTTGCAAAGAAAAGAACCATTTCATCTAGATTATTGTCAGAAATTCTGTCCGCAAAATCAACAAATACTTCTGGAGAATCTAGATAGATTTTCTTTTCTAAATCTTTTAAATCGCTAAGTATTTCTATAATATTAAATATTTTTTTCATAATTAATTAATCCTCCTCGATTAAATTTTATAAATCATTTTCATATAATTTCACACTTGGATCAAGAGAGTAGATTATATCCTTTCTTTCTACTATAATTTTAGTAGTTTTTGCTAAGGTCTCATCTTGATTTATGTGAAGTAAAAGCTCCTTTGTAGGATTTATGGCAATTGGATTACCAACTCGTCTCAACATATTAATATCACCGTTTGTGTCTCCATAAGCATATGATTGATTTAAGTCTAAGTTGTACTTCTCAACAAGTTCGTCAATAGCCTTATTTTTGCTTACAGAATCCCACATTGGGATAACTTCACCAGTAAATGCATTATCTTTAAATACATATATACTGCCTCGATAATCTGTAATATTATATTTTTCCGCCATTTTTTTTACTAGAAAATCGGGGCTACCAGAGATAAATATAACTTTATGACCTTGTGATAAATGCCACTTAATTCTAGAACGAGTATAAGTATAAACTCTTTCTGATTTTAATTTGATTACTTGGTCTGTTGCAAAATCTATTGCTGATTTATCTAATCCCATTAGTGATTTAACATATAAATCACACAAGTTTAGAAGATAATCATCGTAATTTCCTTGTCTTCTATCCCAAGTCATAAAAATGTCTCTCGTATTGTCAACCCATGCTTTTTCATCAACAACTTCATATTTAATCAGTTTTTTGAAATGTTCAACCATAAGCGAATCCCTATAGATTGTACCGTCGATATCAAAAAAGGCTGCTGTATTTTTCATAAAGATCACCCCTAATTATGCTTTCTTATATTATATTATATTTTGTGTAAATAATATACTAAGACTATAAAATATAATTAAAATGATATATTATAGTTGTATTATATTTAAAAATAGAACTAATAATTAAAGATAAAGACTTTTTAGATAAGATTAGAGAGGAGAATATATGAATTTTGAATATGCAAAAATAACAAGGTCTAGACTTATGGGAAGTATGGGACTTATTACAAAATATAGCGATGAAAATAACGAAGTATTTGAATACTATCTTTTAGATTGTGAAGGGTTAGGTTTTTGTGATTATGTAAGATTAGAAAATCCTACAAAACAAGAAGCATATATGGAAGAAGAGCGATTAATGGGGGGATTAGGAGAAAATAGAATATTTATATCTGAAGATAGAGCTCTATTTTTAATCCAGTACTTTGGACGCAAAAATTTAGAATATGAAAAGCCACTTCCAGATGGTGAAGAGTATTATATGAATATAATAGAAAATTACGAAACAGAAGTTACAATGGAAGAGATGTTCCCTATTTTATGCAGAAAAGTGACTAGCGAAGTAGAATTTATAAACTTCATGACTATGAGATTTATTGCGTGGGATAGAGAAGCACTTAGATATTTCTGTGAAAATGAAGAAACTGCATATATGCATATTACTAATATAAATGGAACACTTCTTAAAAATACAGTTTATGAAAAAGGTAATGGCAGATATATAAGTAAGCCAATTTATGAAGATAGCGATGGTTATTATGTCTGTAAAATCGCATTTAATATAGAAAAAGAGAATGATGAATACAAAGTAAAATCAATATTTGTTACTGATAAACAGCCACTTTATGATTTCCAAGTATTTGATGAAATATCTAAAAATGAGTTTGTAGATATTTATAATTTAAAAGAATACGACGAGTTTGTGGACAAGTTCTATATAGATAATCCTTTTATGATGAAAAGCCATTTAGACGAGGGGACATTCTTCACTAGATTTAACTTTAATAACAATCATGTAAAACAAAATGTATATGTAATAAATAATGACTTAAAAGCAGTTTATTATGTAATGGAAGATAAATTATATGTTGGAACTTATTCAAAAAGAGACAGAGATTATATAAACAAATTGTTAATAGCAAACTACAAAGATTATATATCATTTGATGATGCAATGTGTTTTGAGCAAAATGTATTATATGATTTTGCTGAATCTGGTTGTGATGATTTTTATTATTTTATAGAAGATTAAAAAATATATAGAAAATATTTTGATAAAATATTATGAATTGAAAATGGCTATCTATTTCTTAAAATAAAAAATATTAACAAAAAATGAGAATTAGTATCAAATTATATTGATAATCCTTATAAAATATGTTACTATTATTTCAGTAGTTAATTTAGGTTAACAAAATAGCCCTTTAAAGTGATGAAAAAATAGCTCCTATATTTATATATAGGAGCTGTTTTTTTATGTAAATAATTATATTTATTGTGAAAATAAAA